>CESE01024925.1_pt1 | contig 41353 bp, 42 predicted proteins | sample 350271 | NCBI WGS metagenome assembly CESE01 (sample SAMEA2621536, study PRJEB7988) | marine metagenome | isolation source: saline water (ENVO:00002010), including | reverse complement strand
CAGTACTAATAGCTCAATTGGCTTGATTTATGCACTGAAAAAATTCTTATAAATTAATTTAATCTGTAAGTCTTTTAAAAGTCGCATGACATACAGGACCTTTGAGAAAATTATCAACATTAACTTTGTTGTTTTCAAATTTACTAATCTTTAAAAAAATTGGATCTAGATTTTTAATAAACTCATCAATAACATTTTTTGTATGAAAGATTGTTAAGAAAGTTATGTTACTTGCTAAATAACCTTTTTTTAACATTTCTTGACTTATAAAAGTTTTATATTTTAAATTTTTTTTTGAATTAAATGAATAATAAGTTATAGAGTCAATCCCACCAACATTGATACTTAATTTATATTTTTTAGCTAGCTCTTTTATTTTTTCAGATAGGTATTTTCCACTTTTAATAATTTTTTCCCAACTTTTTATTTTCTTCATAACATCTATTGTTCGAATACCTGCCAAAAAGCCAATCCTTTCACTCCAAAATGTACTGCTAATGAAACTATTTTTAGCTTTATTCATAATATTTTTTTTCCCAATAACTGCAGTAATTGCATAACCATTACCTAAAGCCTTACCAAACATGCACATATCAGGATATATTTTTTGTGTCATGTGCAAACCACCAAGGTTTCTTCTAAATCCCGATGTACATTCATCAAAAATCAAAACTATCTTATTTTTTGTTGCAAATTTTCTTATTTTTTTTAAAAAATCTCTATCCGGTAAAGCATTTCTCGCAACCTCCATTTTAATTGCTGCTAATTTATATTTTTTACTAATCTTTTTTAATTTTTCAAAATCTCCATAATTAAATGGATGAACAGTATTTTTTAAATTTTTTGGTACACCGTCAGGTAATAAGCCTGGAAGATGATGATTATTTAACTTATTTTTTCCACTTAAGTTTACAGACAAATACCAGTCATGCCACCCATGATATCCACAAATAGCAATATGATCTCTCTTTGTAGATGCCCTTGCAATTCTAATTGACATAGCGTTAGCTTCACCACCAGATCTTGCAAATTTTGCAACTTTTGCCCAAGGATGTAATTCAATTAATTTATTTGCAAGAATAACCTCCTCAGGACAATTTAGAGATGTCATATTACCTTTAGCAGCATTTTTAAAAACAAATTTGTCTACAGATTTGTTAGCATAGCCAAGAATATTTTGGCCTACAAAACAAATCATATCAATATATTTTTTATTATCTAAATCCCAAACAAATATTTTATTTGATTTGGAGTAATATGCTGGCCAAAGATTTGGCAAAGTCATCTCAGGTCTTTTAGAAAGAAGCATGTTTCCTCCTAAAATTACTTTTTTAGCCTTCAAATATAATTTTTGTCCAGTATTATTCATAAAATTAAAATCTACTCATTATATAGTCTATTTTCTTATCTCTACCGAATAAATGCCAACCACCTCCAATAATCTTTTTATTTTCATATTCTTTTTCGAACCTTAAAAACTTATTATAATCAGATTTAGTAATCAGAATATGTCTAACTTCTTTTTTTTCAACAAATATATCAGGTATTTCAACTTCAATTTTAAATTTTTTTAAAATTTTAATTAATAATTTTTTGTCTAATTTTTCAATTTTATTTTTAATAAAGGTTTCTATTGTTATTTTAAATCTGTTTCTTAGCTTATAAATGTAAATTCTAAAAATATTGGTTTTCTTTGAAAATACTTGTATATAAAAATTCTGAGATTTATATTTTTTTTTAAATTTAAGATTTGCACAATAAACTTTTGTTCGCACAACAGGATTATCAAAATTACCATACCCCAGATTGCTCAATAAGGGAATTGGATTACCAGCCCAAATGATCTTATCTGCACGTATCAGTTCAGAATTATTATATAATTTAATATTTCCATTATAATTCTTTATGATTTTAATTTTTGAATTAAATCTAATCTGAATTTTTTTTATCAAAATTTTTTCTAAATTATTAAAAAAGTTACTATATCCATTCTTAGGAACGCTAAATTTCTCATCTTCTGCAATCATTGGTACACCAAGAAGTTTATCGGCATTTTTATTATTATTTTTTAGTTTTTTAATGAGCTCTTGATCTTTTAAAAATAAAACTCTAGTTACACTCAAAACTTCTGAACAACTTTCATGCAAACTATCATACTTCTTAGAGAAGTTTTGACACCAATCTTCGACAGGTTTTCTTACATTAAGCTGATAAGAATTTAGCCTTTCTTTTAGGAGAGACGTTTTTTTTAAATTATTTAATTTTGTAAATTTTGTGCTTGTAATTGGTTGAGCATATAAATCATTCGCTAATTCGTTATCAAATAAATCTATATAAGATTTAAATACATTCATATTTTTCTTATTAAATTTATATGAACCATAAAAATTATGAAAATGATCTTTAAAAACTTTTAATTTTTTAATCTCTTTAAGCCATGAAGAATTATTATCAAAATATTGTGGACCATTTAAAAATTTTTCATTATTATTATTTATATCTCCTATAGTCCCGCCTAAAGTATCTTTTTTCTCAAAAAGTGTAATTTTGTGACCTAATTTTGATAAAAGCAAAGCAGATATACATCCAGATACCCCCCCACCAATAATTGAAATATCGTAGTATTTTTTTTTTTTCATATTTATAATTATAAATCTGTTCAAAGATTGAACGCGATGTTATCATAGTTTATATTTTAGATAAATATTAAAATGTTATTCTTATCTCAACCAACTTTTTTTCCATGGATTGGATACTATGATTTAATAGATCAATCAGATATTTTTGTTATTTTAGATGATGTTAAATTTGAAAAACAAAGCTGGCATCATAGAAATAATTTTAAATCACAAAAAGGGTTAGAGCTCTTTACCTTGCCGATCTTATCAGGAAAAAGTAAATTAATTAAAGATATGGAAATATTTAATCCTGAGCGAGTCCAAAAAAAATTCAAACATTTTCTAATCACTAATTATTCAAAAGCAAAATTTTTTGAAAATTATTTTCCGATTTTTATTGAAAGATTTAATAAAGATTCTAATTCAAAAAAATTATTAATTTTAAATAGTGGTTTGATAAATTTAAGTTTAAGTATTCTTCAAATTAAAAAAAAAATTCTATTTTCTTCTTCTTTAAAAGTAGATAAAGTAAAAAGTGAAAGAATTATTGATATCTGCAAGAAGTGTAATGAAGAAAATTATTTATCTGGCTTAGGAGCAAAAGAATATTTATTAAAGGATCAAAATAAATTTACTGATAACCAAATCCAAGTATTTTTGCATAATTATAGCCATCCTCAATATAACCAACTTTATGGAAAATTTAATTCATACGCTAGTATATTAGATTTAATTATGAATGAGGGAGATAATTCAATTAATATTATTCGATCTGGAAGAAAAAAAAATAAAAAGCTATTTTGAAATAATTTTTCTACTTAATGCTGTTCCGCGTTTTATAAATATTTTTGCTTTTTTATTTATAATATTATTATAAAATTCTGGCGACAAACCTAGGCCAGGTCTAATAACTTTTATATTTTGTTTTGAAAAGTTTTCACCTTTTTTAATATCTTTGACTGAGTAAATTGATCGTCTATATTTCTTATAAATTTTTTCAGATTTTGAAATTTCTATTTTTGGAGCTCCTATTGCTTTCCAAGAATTTTCCAATTCATCAATTAATTTTTTCATTTCCAATACATCAGAAGAAAAACCAGAGTCTAGGGATTTTTTGTTTTTAGAGAGCATAAAATGTTTTTCGATTACACATGCTCCATAATTTATTGAGCTAATAGCAACACCTATCCCATTAGTATGGTCAGAATATCCTGTTAGACATTTATACTTATCTTTAATGTGCTTGATAGTTTTCAGTTTTATATTTTCATAATTAGCAGGATATTCTGTAACACAGTGTAGAATTACAAATTTTTTACATTTAATTTTCCTTAAGAAGAAAATTAACTTTTTTATTTCTCTACTTGATAATGTTCCTGTAGAAATAATGATAGGTTTTTTTGTCTTTGCAACTTTTTCTATAAGTGGAAAATGTAGACTTTCTAAAGATGCAATTTTATACATTGGCACATTTAATTTTTCTAAAAAATATAATGATTTTTCGTCAAAAACTGAACTAAAGCAAATTAACCCAAGTTTCCTTGCTTCTTTAAAAACTTTTTCATGCCATTCAAATGGAAACTGTGCTTCTTTATAAATGCTATATAATGACCTGTTATTCCAGCTCTTAGTTTTAAATTTTTTTTTTATTAAAAAGTCATCTTTTTTAATATTAAGTGTCATTTCATCTAAATCAAAGGTTTGAAACTTAACTGCATCAACTTTTATTTTAGCCGCTGCTTTAAGAAGTTTTAAAGTCTCATCAATAGAGTTTCTGTGATTAGCAGAAATTTCCGCTATTACGAATGGTTTAGATTGATTAGAGATAACCTTATTTCTAATTTTAATTTTCATTTTTTAAAGACTGCAATTGAATACTCAAAAGGTATTATATTTTTCTTTAATTGATAATTTGTTTTTAAAACTACATATTTTGACAAATTTTTAATACAGAACTTTAAAATCTGGTCAGGGTAACTGTAAAATAATTCTTTATCTTCGTAATCAACATATTTGGTCAAACCATTAAAGACTATTCCTTTTTTTGAGCTTAAAAACATTTTTTTTATTATTTTATACATAATCTTTTCTGAATTTTTAGTCTTATCATTAAATATACCAGATAAAATTAACCAGTCATAATTTTTTGGAAACTTATTTTTGTTAATATCAAGCTTTAAAAATTTAGTTTTATTATTACCATACAAGGTAGTTGCAGCATAAATAAATTCCTCTACAAAATCGATGCCAAGATAATTACAATTTATTTTATTTTTTTTTAGATAGTAAGATAAATCACCCAATCCACATCCAATATCTAAAATTTTATCATTTTTTTTTATTTCTATAAGGTTCACTAAGTGCTTAAACCTTAAATTTTGTTGTTTTACATTTCTTGCTTTTACTGAGTTTGGAGAGACTCCAAATTTTTTATATAGATCTTTATAAAGAGAAAAAATTTTATTTTTCATTTAGTATTTAAAAAATTACAAACTTTCTTAAGATAATTTTTTGAATTTTGATTTTTTACAAATATATTTATGACAGATTTATCAAATTTATCTGCATTCTTTAAATCTGTATTATGTTGAAATTTACTTAAATTTGGGTAATGAGAAGTTATTATAATTCCTTTTTTAATCGCATCAGAAATTAATTTTTTTCTATTAATTTTACACAAAATTGGATACCTCCAATATACATCTGATTTTCTAAACTTAGGTTTAATGAATGATTTAGATTTAATATTTTCATATAAAAATTTTGCATTAGAACTTCTATTTGCGATATTTTTATCTATAGAATTTATCTTTTGAATAAATTGTTTTTTATTAACATCTACTTTTACAAGAATTGGGTTAGATTTTAAAATTTTTTTTATTTCTAAATAAATTATTTTTTTTTTGATAATTACTGCGCCACCTTTTTCTGAAACTATTTTGTCATATCCAAAGCTTACAATTGAAGCATCTCCAAAGGATCCATAAAATTTTTCATTAAGTTTTCCACCAAAATTTAAACATATATCTTCTATTAAAAATATTTTATTCTTCTTTGCTATATCTGATATTTTAATTATTTCTGAGGCTATACCATAACAATGTACACAGATAATTGTTAAGGTTTTTTTGTTAATTAATTTTTTAACATGGGAAACATTCATATTAAAATATTTGGTTTCCATATCTACAAAAATTGGCTTTAATGACAAAAAATTAACTGCAAATAAAATTGATGGACATACTATAGAAGGAATTATCACTTCATTTTTATTTTTGTTTTTTTCTTTGAGAGTTTGTAGCAAAGCAATTAAAGCACTTGTTGCTGAACTAGTATGAGATATGAATCTTTTTGAATAAATTTTTTTAAGACAAGTTTCTATTATGTGATCATTCATATCTATTTATTTAGATAGCTTTGTTAGTTTTTTAGCTAAGGAAATTAATTTCTCATCCTTATTTAATATTTGATTAATTATTTCTATAGTTTCTTTAGGTTTTACATCATATGATAATCTTAGAAGGTTCATCCAATTTTTGTTGTTTTTACTTCTTATTTTTTCAATTTCGTTGAATACTTTTTTAATATCTTTTTTCATATGGAAAATTAATTTAATTATTATTTCTTGTTAACTTTATACAAATATTCAGCAAATTTCCAATTATCTAAATCGTCGATATCGACTGCTCTTTCCTGAGGTAACTCAAACCCTAGGAATTTATCTTCAAGATTTTTTATCTTTTTTGAAAAAAATTTAGCAGGAAATACAGCAAAAGCACCCGCATCGTAAAAACATGTTTTTAGACTTTGGGATCTTAAAAACAATTTTTTTTTAAAAAGTGGTTTAAGATTATTGTTTTTATCTTTTTTAAAAGCCCATTGTATAGGTGCACCAAATTTTGTTATAGCTAGTAAAATTTTTTTTTTTTTAATTTTTGATATTTTAGAAGCCTTAATTAAATCTTTTTTTAACAACAAAGGACTACAAGGAAACATTGTCCAAACCTCATCGTAGTAAGTTTCTTTTGGATCATATTTTTTATAGACATAATTTAAAACATCTACAACTGGGGTAGTATCCTTTGAAAGAAATTTTGGTCTCATAAAATCTATTTTTAAACCTAAATTATTCACAACTTTTGCAACTTTATTTGACTCAGTAGATACGTGTATTTTTTTGAAAAGCTTACTCTTTTTTGCTAAATCCAGAACATAGTAAATGATCGGTTTTTTATGAAAAAGTCTAATATTTTTATTATGTATTCTTTTTGAATTTCCACGAGCAGGTATAATCAACAATCTATTTATCATAAAAGAATTAATATTATTTTTTAAATTACTATATGATGTTGTTTTAATTGTACACATTGTAATACATAAATCTTATGGAAAATAAAAAGATTATACTTGGAACTGCTCAGTTTTTAAATCAATACGGTATAGCAAATACAAATCAAAAAAAAATATCAAAAAATATATTTTATAAAATTTTAAATTTATCTCTTAATAACGGCATCAGCACTTTAGACACTGCCAACAGTTATAATAATGAAAAAGACATTGGTAATTTCATTAAAGCTAATGGGATAGAAAAAAAAATTAAAATTATCACAAAAATTCCAAGCTTAAGAATAATAAAAAAAAAAGATATTACAAAAATTTTAGAAAAATCTTTAAAGAATTTGAATATAAAAAAATTCCATACAATTTTCTTTCATGATCAAAATGATATCGATTTTATTCTGGAAAATAATTTTTTTTTTCAAAAAATAAAAAAAGAGTTTGGAAATCCTAACTTTGGATTATCACTATATGATAAGAAAGTTTTAAAAAAAATAGATAAAATAAATTTGATAAATTGTGTGCAAGTTCCATTAAATTTTCTTAACGATGATTTTTTGAAATTAAAATACAAAAAAAACTTCAAAATTTTCGCTAGATCAATTTTCTTACAAGGATTTTTAATAAATGAAAAAATAAATTATAAAAATCTAGATAACAAAACAATTAAGGCTCATAAAAAATATTTTATTTATCTAAAAAAAAATAATATCGATCCCTTAAAATTTTGTTTAAGTTTTATTAATTCAGTGAGAAAATTTGATCATTATATTTTTGGAGCAAATTATGCGTCACAACTTGAAGAAATTTTACAAGCAAAAAGAAGTTCAAATATTGACTTAATCAAATTAAATGAGATTAGATCCCTTTTTAAAAATAGTACACTAGATCCTAGAAAGTGGTAAAAAAAACTCAAAAAAGTTGTTTTGAATTATCCTATATTATCTAGTTTAATTTTTACTTTACTGTTCATATATTGAACGATATAGTGTTCAAAATTTGAACTAGTACTTATGAAGAACAAAGAAGATCACTTTAATATATTGCGTACAATAAATAAAAATCCTAATTCATCACAGAGAGAGTTAGCTGATCAAGTGGATGTAAGTCTTGGAAAGTTAAATTATTGTTTAAAAGCTTTAAAAGAAAAAGGTTTTATAAAAATTAGAAATTTTAAAAAGAATCCAAATAAATTAAATTATATTTATGTTCTCACCCCTAAAGGAATATCAGAGAAAACAAAATTAACTGTTAACTACATGAGACTTAAAATGAAAGAATATGATGAACTTAAAAAAGAAATTGAGAATTAAAAATGTGGATTGTAGCGAAATATAAATTAAATGAAAAAAACTTATTAATCAAAAATATAAAAAGCTCTACTTTTAATGATGTAAAAATATTTTGTCCCAAAATTAAATATGAAATTTTTCTTAAAAATAAATTAGTACCGAAAGAAAAACTATTACTTGGAGATTACATTTTTTTTTATCACTCTAATTTCTCAGATAAAAATTTTTTAAAAGGATATTCTTATGTTAGAGGATTGAAATATTTATTAACAGGAACAAATTTTCATCAAAAAGAACTTATAGAATTTATAGAATATTTTAAGACATATGAGGATAAAAATGGTTATATTAAGAATAACTTTCTTAATATTTTACATGATAAAAATTATAAATTTACATCTGGTCCTTTTGTAAATCTTATGTTCAAGTTAATTAAAAAAAATAAAAAAAATTTAAAAATATTAGTTGGAAATGTTAAGACAGTTTTAAATGTTAACTCAAATTATCATTACCAGTTAAATTAAAAGAAAAAATATGAAAATATTCATTGACTTAAAAAGTACAAGAAGTCAAAGTGCGGAGCTTTGTCAAAAAAATGTTTAATAATAAAATAATCTTTGTTTCAGGTGGTACAGGTTCCTTTGGTAACATGTTCGCTAAAAATATTTTAGAAAACTATAAGCCAAAAAAATTAATTATTTATTCTAGAGACGAATACAAACAATTTATTATGCAGGAGAAGTTTCCATTATCTAAATATCCTGGAATTAGATTCTTAATTGGTGATGTAAGAGATAAGGATAGACTTAATATAGCTATGAAAGATGTAGATTACGTAGTGCATGCTGCTGCATTAAAACAGGTGCCAGCTGCCGAATACAATCCAATGGAATTTGTAAAAACAAATATTCATGGTGCTGAAAATATAATTCATGCGGCTATATCTCAAAAAGTAAAAAAAGTTATAGCACTTTCTACTGATAAAGCTGCTAACCCAATTAATCTTTATGGAGCTACAAAACTTGCTTCTGATAAAATTTTTATTGCTGCTAATAATATTGTTGGAAAACAAAAAACTTTTTTTTCTGTAGTTAGATATGGAAATGTTCTTGGTTCAAGAGGATCTGTAATGCCTTTTTTCCAACAACTGATTGATAAAGGAAGTAATTATTTACCAATTACAGATACAAGAATGACAAGATTCTGGATTACTTTAGACCATGGTGCAAATTTTGTAATAAATACATTTAAGCGCATGTCTGGTGGTGAGATATTTGTACCAAAAATACCATCTATAAAAATTACTGATTTAGCTAAAGCAATGGCTCCAAAATTAAAGATTAAGATTATTGGAATAAGACCAGGTGAAAAAATTCATGAATTAATGTGTCCAAATGAAACTCATCATCTAACTTTAAAATTTAAAGATCATTATGTAATTTTTCCATCCCCAGCAAATTTTGAAAAAAAACAAAGTTTTATATTCAACGCATTAGGAGAAAAGGGAATAAAAGTTAAATCAGATTTTGAATATAGTTCTGATAAAAATGATAAATTTTTAAGCATAATAGAAATAAAAAAAATTAATAAAGAATATTATAGTGATCCCGTATAGTAGGCAAAGTGTCGATAAAAAAGATATCGCATCAGTAGTTAAAATACTTAAATCACGTTTTTTAACTCAAGGACCAAAGGTAGAAGAATTTGAAAAAAGAATTTCTAATTTATGTGGAAGTAAATATGTTGTAGCTTCTAATAGTGCAACTAGTTCGTTACACATTGCTTGTTTAGCTTTAAATTTAAAATCAAAAGATATAGTTTGGACTGTGCCAAATACATTTGTAGCATCTGCTAACTGCGCTATTAATTGTGGTGCTGAAGTTGATTTTGTTGATATAGATGCTGAGACTTTCAATATTTGCATACCTTCTCTTGAAATAAAACTTATTGATGCAAAAAAAAGGGGAAATTTACCTAAAATTTTAATACCTGTTCATTTTGCTGGACAACCAACAAATCAAAAAAAAATATGGCAACTATCAAAAAAATACAAATTTAAAATAATTGAAGATGCATCCCATTCAATTGGAGCATCATTCGAAAATGAGCCAGTAGGTAGTTGTAAGTGGTCAGATATAACAGTCTTTAGTTTTCACCCAGTAAAAATTATTACCACAGGTGAAGGTGGTGCTGGATTAACAAACAATAAATTACTTTATGAAAAAATGAAATCATTAAGAACCAATGGAATAGTTAAAGATTTAAAATATTTAAAATTTAAAAAAAAATTACCTTGGTATTATGAACATCAAAGCAGTGGTTTTAATTATAGGATGAATGATATTTCGGCATCACTTGGAATTAGCCAATTGCAAAAAATTAAAAAATTTATTAAAAAACGAAATCAAATAGCAAAATTGTATAAAAGTTATTTGCAAGATTTACCTCTACAATTTCAAAAAATAGACTCTAAAATAAACTCTAGTTATCATTTATTTGTGATTCAGTTTGATCTAAAAAAAACAAAATACAGTTATTTAAAAATTTTTAAAAAATTAAGAGAAAAAAAGTATTTTGTGAATTTGCATTATATGCCACTACATCTTAGTCCTTTTTTTAAAAAAAAAGGTTTTAAAGTTAATCAATACCCAGTTGCAGAGAATTATGCAAAAACAGCATTAAGTTTACCTATTTACTATGAACTAAAACTAAAAGATGTAAAAAAATTATGCATTTTAATAAAATCTTTTTTTAGAAAATAAATTTATATGCCTGAAGCTAAAAAAAAATTAAATGACTTAAAATTGATAGTCTCTAAAATTACAAAAAATCCAATTAATAAATTAAGTCTTAAAAGTTCTTATAAAAATACAAAAAATTGGGATTCTTTTGCACATATTAATATCGTTTTGACAATTGAAAAAAAAATAAAGAAAAAGTTCTCATTAAATGAAATTTCAAAGATTGAAAGTCTTGGTGATTGTTTAAAATTATATAATAAGTATAAAAAATAATATAAAGAAATAATTGCAATGAACAAAACTAAACAAATTTTTTTATTCCAGGGAGCAGGGTTTTCAATAAGGGAAACTTTAGAGGAAGACCTACCAACTTGGTATAAATGGTTTAATAATCCTGATATAAACAGCTATTTATTTCATGGATACAAGCCTAACACTTATGAAGAACAAAGATTGTTTAGGGAGCATCACTTATCAGGAAAAAATGGAAAAATAATTTTCTCAATTACAGAAAATAAAAGAAATAGTTTAATTGGTACTTGTTCAGTGAATATTGATTTCATGAATCCAGCTAAAAGAGCTGAAATAAGTATTATTATAGGTGAAAAAACAATAAACACAGGACCAATATATTTTGGAATTAATCACTGGCTGGTAAGTCATTGTTTTAATTATTTAAATATAAATTCTATTTTAGCAACTACTTCTGAAGACAATTCAGTAACAAGACTTACCTTAGAAAGAGTTGGCTTTAAAAAAGCTGGATTGATGAGAAGCACTTGTTACAAAAATGGAGAATACTTAAATTCAGTTTATTACGATCTCTTAAAAAAAGATTGGGATAAATCTCAATAACTTTTAGCTTCTAAATATTAAATTTACTATCCACAAATAATAACTAAATATTAATGAAAACCCAACCTGCTATCTTAGTCACAACTGCAATTGATTTTAATTTTAAAAAATCAAAAAAAAATATTTTTTTATTGGGAGAGTGGTGCAAAATTAATAAAAAATATTTAGAAAAAGATTTAACACACAAGGTTCAAAAATGTCATTGGACAGATTTTAATAAACTTAAAAAAGATTCTAAATATATAGAAAATCAATATGAAAGAATATTGAGTATTTTATATAAAGATTTAAATAAATTAAATAAAAAAAAAAAAGATAAACGCTACTGGAGGATAATAGTTGGACCATGGTTAACTTTCTATGTAGCAACAATGTTTGACCGCTGGGAGACTATTAGAATTTTCTTCAAAAAAAATAAAAATTTAAAAACTTCGTATCTTAAAAATATTAATAAAAATATTCTTACTAGTAAAAATACTTTAAATTTTTTATACAATGCACAAAATAATGATATTTGGAATCATGAAAATTTTTTAAGAATAATTAATTTTAATTATAAAAAAAATATTAACCATCAAGCCGCAACCATAAATGTTTTAAAAAAAAATAAAATTAAAGTTATTAAAAATAATTTTAAAACAATTATTAGGTATTTTGTGACATTAATTGATACGGGGATATCTTTCTTTGCATTAAAATATAATAGAGTAATTTTAGACTCATTTCAGTTTTCTAAATTAGATCTTATTAAATTACATTTAAAGTCAAAAATGATTCCTGCTTTTTATATAAATACATTTAAGGATTTAGAATTAAACTCCAATAGAATACTTGAATATAATAAACGTAAATTACTTTTAAAAGATTTAGATTTTTCTAATAAAAGTTTTTTACATTTTTTAGTTACTTCTCTTAAAGATGATTTGCCAATTTGTTTTCTAGAAGAATTTAATAAAATAAATAGTTCAGTTGCTTACTTAAGTAGTCAGAGAAAAAAAACTATTATTACTATGACGTCACATTTTTTTAATGAAAGGTTTAAAATTTGGTTGGCTGAAATGACCTCGAAAGGTTCAAAGCTTCAAATAGCTCATCATGGTGGATCTCTTCCTCCGAAATTGTCACTTTTTATTGATCATAATGATAAAATTTCTGACAAAATTTTATCATGGTTTAAATTCAATAAAAAAATCTTCAAACAAATGAGTCCTGTTCAACTTTTACGTTTTAAAAAAATACATAATAAAAGTAAAAATACTTGCTTAATTTTAGCCTGTGAGACTAATAGATACCCTGTTAGATGCCAGTCCTGGCCTTATGTAGAACAATACAAGTTATGGCTTAATGATATAAATATTATAGTAGAAAATTTACAGCCGATAATTCAGAAAAAAGTTATCTATCGTTGTTCATCAGATCAAATGGGGTTTGGAACTATAAATAGATTTAAACAAAAATTTAAAAAACTAAAATCTACAGATATCCATCAAAGCAATTTAACTAAGGAGTTAAGTAAAGCTAAATTAACCATTTGCACATACCCAGACACTACTATAGCTGACTCTATAATGAGTGACACTCCCACAATCATTGTGTTTTCAACAAAGCTATACAGGTTAAGTAAACAATCAAACAAAATTGTAAAATATTTAAAAAAAAATAATATTTTTTTTGATGATATGAAAAAAGCTTCTAAACATATAAATAATATTTGGAGAGACCCTAATATTTGGTGGAAATCATCCAAAGTTCAAGTAGCTTTAGCAAGATTCAAAAAAGATGCATTTAATGTTAAAGAAAACTGGATTGAAGAATGGAGCAATCATATTAATATTCAATCGCACTAACTTTACATTTTTTATAAACGTTATAGATATAAAAGCTTAATATGAAAAAAAAATTAAATGTAGCAATTTTAGGTACTGGCAATATAGGCGCTGATTTATTTTTTAAGATTATTAAATCAGATCATCTAAACTGTGTTTTATTCTCTGGTAGAAATCAAAAATCTAAAAGTTATTTGAAAGTTGAAAGCTTTTTAAAAAAGAAAAAAAATTTAAAAAGAGAAAAAAATGTTATGATAAGTAAAAAACATATTAAAAGTGTTGAAAGTAAGCATCATTTGTTTGATATTTTATTTGATTGTACTTCAGCTAAATTTCATAATCAAAATAGAAAATTATTTAAAAAATTAAAAAAAAAAATAATTAACCTTACACCTTCTCAACATGGCCAAATTTGTGTTCCTGCTATAAATTTAGATGAATCTAAAAATTTCTATGATTTAAATATGATCACATGTGGTGCACAAGCCTCTGTACCTATAGCTTATTCATTTAAACAAATATTTAAAAAAAGAGTAAGTTATATAGAAGTTGTTTCAACAATATCTTCTTATAGTGCTGGTCCAGCTACACGATTAAATATTGATGAATATATTTCCTCAACACAAAAAGCTATAAGTTATTTTACTGGTGTAAAAAAAACTAAAGCAATATTAAACTTAAACCCCGCCAAACCACAGGTTAATATGCAAACTAGTATATTTGTAAAGATTGGTGGAAAATCTGTAACAAAACATGAGTTTGTAAAAATTAATCAATTCATAGGTATAATGGTCAATAAAGTTAAAAAATATAATCAAGATTATAAAATTATAGTAAAACCACATCTATACAATAATGTTATAGTAGTAACAGTAAGTACTAGAGGGCAAGGCGACTATCTCCCTAGATATGCAGGAAATTTAGATATTATAACTAGTGCAGCTTTAGCAGCCGCAGAGAATTATGCAAAAAAACATTAAAATAAGTGATGCGACTTTGCGTGATGGCAACCATGCGATACGTCATAAGATTAGTGGTGACCAAATTAAAAGATATTGTATTGCTGCAGAAAAAGCAAAAATTGATATTATAGAAATTGGACATGGTAATGGATTGGGTGCATCTTCTATTCAGATTGGATTAGCAAACTTAACAGATAAAAAAATGCTTGAAATTGGTCGTAAATATTTAAATAAGACCAAGCTTGGTATTCATGTAATACCTGGGTTTGCAACTATAGAGGATATAAAAAAAGCAATTAAAATTGGTGTAGATATTTTTAGGATAGCATCTCATTGTACTGAAGCTGACATAACTGAACGACATATAAATTATGTAAGAGAAAAAAATATCCAGGCTTATGGTGTTTTAATGATGAGCCATATGGCAAGCAAGGAAAGACTTCTAGAAGAAGCTAAAAAAATGAAGAATTATGGCGCCCAAGGAATTATATTGATGGACTCAGCTGGCTCTTATCTTCCAAATGATGTTAAAGAAAAAGTATCATTATTAAAGAAAAATTTAAAAAATGTTTCTATAGGTTTTCATGCTCATAATAATCTAGGATTATCTATCCCAAATTCAGTTGAAGCAGTCAGGGCTGGAGCAACGATTATAGATGGTTGTGCTAGAGGTTTTGGAGCAGGTGCCGGGAATACGCAATTAGAGGTATTAATAGCTGTATTTAAAAAATTAAAGATTAAAACTAATGTAGATTTATACAAGGTTTTGGATTGTGGCGATGTAGCGGAGGAGTATTTAATTGAGAAAAATCCATCAATAAACTCAAGCAATATAGTTTCAGGTATGGCTGGAGTTTTTTCTGGGTTTATTAAAAATGTTACTCAACTTTCAAAAGAATATAACGTCAATCCACGAGATGTTTTTTTTGAATTAGGAAGAAGAAAGGCTGTAGCAGGTCAAGAAGATTTAATTATTGAAGTAGTTAAAAAGTTAAAAAAAAATTTACATAAATAAGTTCAAAAATCACAAGTATGTTATTACAGAATATTGTTAAAAGTTATTTATTATCTAAAAAAAATAAGATTAATTTAGGAGATTTTGAAAATAATTTTAACAATAATGAAATTATAGGATTAACAAATTTTATTACTTCCGAAATCAAAAAAAAAACTAAAAATATTAAAAAAAAACAAATTTTAGTTGCAATATACCTACCAAGAAATATTTACTATCTAAGCTCTATTTTTGCTACATGGTTAAGTGGAAATTATTTTGTACCATTAAATCAAAATTGGCCAAAAAAATATTTAGAAAGTATTTTAAAAGATTGTGATCCTTTTTTGATTATTTCAAATAAAAATTTGAATATTAAAAAATATAAAAGCAAAATAATTAAAATTAAAAATTTTAAAAAAAATACTAATAAACAAAAATTATTAATACAAAAATCAAAAAATGTTAAAAATAAAATTTCATATTTAATTTATACCTCGGGTTCATCTGGAGATAAAAAGGGAGTAATTATTTCTGAGAAAAATCTTATTAGTTACATGAAATGGGTAAAATTAAAATTCAAAAGTAAAAAATTTAAATCAATTTTGATAACTGGAGAATTAAGTTTTGATATATTAATTGGAGATTTGTCCAATGCATTAATGTTTAAAACAAGCATCTATTTAACACCAGATACAAGAAATACACTAAAAACAATGTACATGATTAAGACAAAAAATATTGAAGCTATATATGGAGTACCCTCAACTTTAAAAAATTTATTTTTATATGCTTCAAGTAGAGGTGACGAATTGAAAAGTTTAAAAATAATATTTTCTGGTGGTGATGTAATAAACCCCAACCTATTTAAAATGGTGAGAAAAGTTTGCCCACAAGCTTCATTTATTAATATGTATGGACCAACAGAAATTACAGTTAATTGTTTAAGCATGGACATATCAAAAATAAGATTTAAAAATAAAAAAAATTTTTTAATTCCTACAGGAAAAGAATTTTCTCATTTAGACTATAAATTAATCGATCCAGTTTCGCTGCAAATAAAAAAAAGTATAGGTGAATTAATAGTTGGGGGTAGCCAGTTGATGCCTGGATATTTAAATGATAAAAATTTAAGTAATCTTTCATTTATTGATATAAAAAATAAAAAATTTTATAGGACTGGAGATATTTTCGAAAAAAAAAAAGATGTTTATTATTTCCTAAATAGATTTGATAAATTAATCAAATTTAAAGGTTTTAGAATAAATACTCTTAATATAGATAATATTTTGCAAACTCTTAATTTTGTTAAAGACGCAAAAACATTGGTTTATAAGGACAATAATAAAGAAGTTCTTATAAGCTTCATTTCAGTGACAAAAAAAATTAAGAAGGATAACGGTCTTGAAAAAAACATATTACAAAAAATACAACGAGAACTACCAAAGCATAATATTCCAGATAAATTAATTATTTTAGATAATTTATTTTATAATGATAGAGGTAAATATAATATCTCTAAATTTAATAAAATTTTGAAACGAGCAATTAAGTAGAATATGAATATTGCAATAATAGGAACTAGTCCAATAATGATAATTCTAGCTAATCAATTATCAAAAAATAACAATATTACAATATTTGAAAAAAGTAAAAACTATGGTGGTGCATGGGCATTAGAAAAATATAAATCAGAATATACTAATGGAAAAACAAATGTTGTTATCCCAAGAAATAAAAGAGAAGAAAAATTTGTTATAAAAATGAATAAATTTTTAGAAAAAAAATTTAATATTATTGCAAAAGTTAATAATCAGTTTTTTTCTGACTCTGGAATCTATAAGCCTAAAAAAATATTTATTTATGATTTTAAGAATCTTTTTCTAGATTTGAATAAAAAATTTGATATTAAAAAAGATATAAAAAAAATCGAAGTTAATAAAAATAAAGTAATTATTAATAATAAAGATTATTTTGATAAAATATACATACCCTATAATGCTGGAATTGATAAAATTAATATTTTAAATACTGTAAGGAAAATAGATTTTTCAAAAATTATTAGTAAACATATTTTGATTATTACAAAAAAAAAGGTATTAAAAAATTTTTATTATACTGAAGATTTTGATAATGTTTTTGATCGTGTTTTAATTTCAAATAAGAAAAAATTTTATTCATTTACAGCAAGAATTAGAAAAAATTATAAAAAATTTAGTTTAAAAATACTTCTCAAAAAAACCAAAATTAATTTAAAAGGAAATAAAATTTATTTAACTAAAATTTTAAAGTACCAAAACCACTATCGTGGTCCAGAGCAAATTAAAGAACTTTTAAAATTAAAAAATAATAAAAAAATCTCAATCGTAGATACTAGACAATTTGTTAAATCTTTGATAAGTTTACGAGTTTGCTAGTTTTTCAATTTTTACATAATTATGATAAATAATTCTTCTTTTTATAAATATGGCTTTGAACAATTAAACGATGCAATTAATTTCAAAGCTGCAAAAAAATTTAACAATTACCTTAAAAAAAATTTTAAAGTAAATTCAAAAATTTTTATTAATGAAAAAACTTTTTTAAGTCACAAAAAGAAAAATATTAAATTTAATCAAAAAAACATTTTAGATTTATACAACACAGATTTTGTATTTAAAAATGAGCTTTTTAACAAAAAAATTGAGGAAATAATCGGTAAAAAATTTGAGATCCAGAGTAAAAAAGTAATATGTGGTCTTCCAAAAAAATTTTATCCTAAATGGATAGACAAATATAAAGCAAAAGATGTGCCAAATTTAACTCCATATTTGAAGCCAAAATTTAGAACATTGCGTTTCTTTCTTGGAACTGACTTTCATCAAGATTTTATTGATCATCCAAATGAGAAAGCAAATTATATAACAGTTTATATTTATCTTGATAAAGTAACTAAAAAATTATCACCTTTAAAGATTTTACCAAGAACACATTTAGGTGGTGCAGATATATATCCTCATAAAATTATAAAAAATAAATCTAATTATATTTACAAGCCAATTAATAAAAAGATTATTAAAACTAAAGCAAAACATATTTTGGGAAATGCGGGCACAACATGGTTCTGGCATACGTGTCTTTTGCATGGAACTTCTCATAACACTCAATCAATACCAAGATATTCAATAAGATTAATTTTAAAGAAAAAAAAGGGGGCGAGAGGTATTATTGACTTAGTTAATAAAAAAATACCGAACATTGTTGCTTACAATAAAATGTTTAGGTAAAAAATACTTAACTTACTATGAAAATTGATATTAAAAAAAACGTACTACAATATTATGAAACTGGCTACAAAAAGCAAGGTGCTGCTAACCAAAGAAAATACCCCAATGAAGAACTTTGCAGATTTATGGGAAGACATTTCTTTCATTTAAGTAAAAAAGATAGAGCTAAAAAATTTTTTTTAGAAGCAGGTTGTGGAAGTGGTGGAAATTTATGGATGCTTTCTAAAGAGGGATTTAAAACATATGGTCTAGATTTTTCAAAAGAATCTATAAAAATTTTAAAAAAAATTTTGATTAAAAGAAAATTAAAAGCAAATTTAACAGTTGGAAATATGACTAAAATGCCATTTAAAAATAATTTATTTGATTGTGTAATTGATGTGTTTTCTTCAACAAATTTAAACAAGATAGACGGAGAAAGCTTTATTTTTGAGTCATCAAGAGTCTTAAAAAAAAAGGGTCTTTTCTTTTCATATTTTCCATCTAAAAATTCCTCTATGTTCAAATCAAAAAAAAAAAAATTAATTGATAGAGATACTATAATTAAACTAGATAGTTCTAAGCATGCTTATCGCATAAACAATATTCCCTTTAGATTCATGTCAAAAGATAATTATATTGAAATCTTAAGGAAAAATAGAATCAAAACTATTTATTGTGAAGAAATTGTAAAAACTTATTTTAATGGAACGGAGAAGTTTTGCTTCTTATCAATAATAGGTGTTAAAGTTTAAATCAGAAAAAAAATGTCAGAAAAAGAAAATCAAAATAATATAAATTATAATATTGAAAAAGGTGAAGTGTTAGTAGGTTCTTCACTGTTAAGAAAAAAAAATATTACCACTGACAGAGTTTCATACATGTTAAATAATATGGATTTCAATAAAGCTTATTTGTTTGAAAAAGAAAAAAAAAAAGAAAGCGAATTAGTGCTTTTAAATAATTTTAAAAAAAGATATGAAAATTATAGAAAAGATTGGAGTGAACAACCAAAATCATGTATCAAAAATAAATTGTTGGCAAATGGTTTAAAAAAAGAAAAAAAAGCCCCTTTGTGTATTGATATTGAAGTAGCAGCCATATGCGATTTAGCTTGTCCATTTTGCTTTAGAGAATTTACAGTTACCCCAGATAAAATTATTGATGAAAAATTGTGTTATGACCTTATTGATCAAGCATCAGCAATGAGGGTTCCTAGTATGAAGTTTAATTGGAGAGGTGAACCACTTTTAAATTCTAAACTTTCTGACTATATAAAATATGCCAAAAAGAAAGGAATTCTAGAAACGATAATTAATACTAATGCTACCAATTTAAATAGAAAAAATTCAGAAAAGTTAATCGATGCTGGTTTAGATATGTTAATTTATTCTTTTGATGGGGGATCAAAAAAAACATACGAAAAAATGAGACCAGGTAGATTTAAAAAAAATAATTTCGAAGATGTTTATAATAACATTAAAAACTTTAGTAGTATAAAAAAAGAGATGGGATCTAAATTTCCCTATACAAAGATACAAATGATTCTTACAAAAGATACTATAAATGAAAAAGATAGTTTTTTTGATATGTTTTCAGATTATGTAGATGATGTAAGTTTAAGTCAGTATACAGATCGGGGAGGAGACATTAAAGATTTAAATCAAGAAGATGAGGCAAAATATAAAGAAAAGTTGGAAGAAGCCAATCTACCATATGGCTCAAATTATATGAAAGACTTATATGGAAATATAAGTATATCGTCAGGAAGGCTACCTTGTGAACAACCTTTTCAAAGATTATTAATTACATATGAGGGAAGGGTAGCTATGTGTTGTTATGATTGGGGTGCAGCCCACCCTGTTGGATATGTTGATGAAAAAACATTTACAAATAAAAAAGATTATGAAGAAGTACTGTCTAAAGCACAAAATAATAAAAAAGGATTTGAGCTTTTATCTGAAGTTAAAATGCCTAAAGACCTAAACAATCCTGACAAAAAAACACAATCAATTGCTGATATTTGGTTTGGAGATCAAATAGATGCGGTTAGAAAAAAACACCTTGATGGAAAAAGTGAAGAAGTAGAAGTTTGTAAAAACTGCTCTTTCAAAGATGTCTATAATTGGGTGAAGTAAATAAATGAAATTTAAAAAAACACCATTTATTATAGGTGAAGTAGCCTCAGCTCATGAAGGAAATTATAATAAGGCTATAAAAATTGGCAAAAGTGCATTTAAAGCTGGTGCAGATGCTGTAAAATTTCAAATATTTAAATGCCAAAATTTAATGAGCAAAAAAAATCCTCTTTATAAAAAATTTAAAAAATTTGAAATAAGTAAAGAAAATTGGATTAAAATTTTAAAACAATTTAAAAAAAATCAACTTCTAATAGCTGAAATTTTTGACCTCGATAGCTTAATTTTTGCAAATAAACAAAAAATTTTTAAAATTTATAAGTTACCCTCGACATGTTTGAATAATAAAGAGATGTTAAATTATTTGTCAAAAATTAATAAACAAATAATTATAGCAGCGGGTGGTGCCACATTTGAGGAAATAAATTATGCTTTTAAAAAACTAAAAAAAAATAAAAAAAATATAATTATCATGGCTGGATTTCAAAATTTTCCAACAAAAATTGAAGATACAAATTTGGGCAAAATATCTTTAATAAAAGAAACTTTTAAAACTAAAATGGGATATGCTGATCATATAGACTCAAGTGAAAATCTTTATCCTTTTTCAATTCCCTTAATGGCTTATACTTTAGGGGCCGATATAATTGAAAAGCATATTACTCTAAATAGAAAAAAAAAAGGTACAGATTATTATTCTTCTCTAGACCCTGAGGAATTTAAAAAATTTGTAGATTTTTTTAAAAAATCAAACACAGCTTTTTCTGCAAATAAATGGAATTTAACAAAGGCAGAGATAAAATATAGAAAATTTAATAAAACTTTTGCTGTTGCCAAGTCAAATTTATTGAAAGGACACAGAATTAAAAGAAAAGACTTACATTTTAAAAGAACTAACAAAGCTGGAATTACTGTGGACCAGCTGACCTCTTGTGTTGGTAAAATTTTAAAAAAGAATAAGCTTATTGATGAAATTATCTTGCCTAAAGAATTAAAATAATGAAAAATAAAGCCATAATTTTAGTGGCAGTTAGACTTAAGTCAAAAAGACTAAAGAATAAAGCTTTACTCAATTTGTTTGGAAAACCACTAATTGTTCAACTAACTCAAAGACTTAAAAAATCTAAACTATCATCAGATATTGTTTGGTGCACATCAAAAAAAAAAGTTGATGATAAGTTAGAAATTTTAGCTAAAAAAATAAATGTAAAAATATATAGAGGTGACGCAAAAGACGTAATGAAAAGATTTATCTTAGCAGCAAAAAAATATAGAGCTAACAACATTGTAAGAGTAACAGGGGATAATCCATTAACAGATCCGCAGATAATAGATTTTATGATTAAGAGTCACTTAAAAAGTAAAAAAGACTATACATCATGTAACTCAATACCTTTTGGAGTTAGATCAGAAGTTATTAGTTTAAAAATTCTAGAAAAATGTCATTCAATGTTAGCAGATCCAAATTCAAGTGAATATATGACTTGGATGCTTAATCGACCAGATTATTTTAAAACAAATGAATTAACACACCCAAATTCTAAAATAAACAGACCTGAAATTTCTTTAACGGTTGATTATCCTCAGGAATATAAAAATGTTAATGAAATTTATAATTTTTATAAAGGAAAAATTCCTTCACTTCAGAAAGTTATTCAATGGTTGGATAAAAATAAAAAATTACTTAGAAAATTAAAAAAAAAAAGAACTATTAAAAAACTAAAAAATATTAATATTAAGTTTAAAAAATTTTACGAGAAATAAAATTGTAATTTATGAAAAGAATAAAATTTTTTATTGTTCATTATCGTTCACTTATAAGAATTAAATTTAAATTTAGTGAACCAAAAAAAAATAAAATTTTGTTATTTGACTACACTAATCAAGCCATCTTTAAAAAATTAATTAAAAAAAAAATAGAGATTTTATATATTAGACTAGAAGAAATTAACCTTTATGTATTTTTTAAGACAATTAAGTCCTTTGGATTTTTTAATTTAGGAAAAAATTATATCAAAACTTATATAGAATGTGTTGAGCCCAAAATTATAATTACCTTTAATGAATTACATGGAACATTTTATTTACTTAAAAAATTGATTAAAAAAAATTATTTTTTTACAATTGCTGTTCAAGACGGTTATAGAACGTTGCCAAACTTTAGTGGTTTCAATTTAAAGAAAACAAAAGACTATAAAGTTGATAAAATTTTAGTTTTTTCAAGAAGTGATAAAGAGTTATATGAAAATATTTCATCTTCACCTAAAGTTGTAGCAGGATCTTTTAGAAATAATTTTTATAAAAAAATAAATGATATTAGAAATAAAAAAATTTTATTAATTTCCCAATATAGAGATGAATATAAAAAAAGTGAAAAGAAAAAATATTTTATTAGAGAAAAAAAGATTTTAGAGTATTTAAAATTATTTTGTAAAAAAAATGATATCAAATTTCTTATAGCAACCAAACCAGGTGTATTAAAAAATAGCTATATTAAAGCTTTTAATTTAAAAAAAAATTCAGAAATAATTTCAGATCTAAATTTTAAAAAAAAATATGAAATTATAGATAAATCTGAAGTTACAATATTTGTAGATTCTAGTTTGGGTATGGAAGCGTTATCAAGAGGAAACAAGGTAATATCCTTTCCTTTCAAGCCATATCCTGGAGTACCAAATTTTTTTTGGAGCCATAAAATTAATCAAGAAATTTTTGAAAAAAAATTAAATCTTATATATAAAATGAAAACTAATTACTGGCTGAAAAGAGTTAACAATAAAAAAGAAGTGTTTGTTAAGTATAATCCTGGTAATACAATTTTATTAAATATCATTAAAAAACACTTAAAAAATAAAGATGAATAAAAAAGGTCTAATAGCTAAAGCTTTAAGTTTTTTACCTCGCTCAAAGAGACTCGAGGGGATTCTTTTGGTGATGGCAACTTTAGTTACATCAGTCTTAGAAGCTCTTGGAATAAGTTTGATCTTACCAATTCTTACGCTGACACTTGATGGAAATCTTGATCAACTTCATTTTAATTTTGAGATATTTTTTGATAAGATAACAATTTTTGGAGATATTTCTCTAATTCATAAAATATTTATAGTTTTAATATTAATCTATATTATTAAAAATATTTATCTTTTATTCTATTATTATTGGCAAAATAAATACTCTCTTAATATTTATAAGACCACATCTACTAAACTTTATGAATTATATTTAAATTGTAAAATGTCTTTTCATTTTGAGAAAAATTCTTCAGAGTTAATTAGAAATGTCTTAGTAGAATGTAAAAATTATTCAGCAGTAATAAATACTTTAATTAAACTAATTTCGGAGTCAACTATTTTGATTAGTATAATTTTTATGCTGATGATTTTAAGACCAATTGAAACTGCTACTTCTGCAATAATTATAAGTTTTTTTACATTAATTTTGTATTATATCACTAACAAACGAGTAGAGAATTGGGGAAAAATAAGACAAGATACGACAGGTCTAGCTCTTAAAAATCTTCAGCAAGGACTTCAGGCTATAAAAGATATTAAGTTAAAAAACTGTCAAAGTTTTTTTAAGGATAAGTACTTATTTCAAATAAATGAATTTGTTAAATCAGCTTATAAACACAATACAATGATGGAACTTCCAAAAATTTGGTTAGAACTTGTTTTTATAATGATTTTTCCGTTAGTAATAATTTATTCATCTATTGGAGACAATAGTTTTGAATTAAAGAAAATATTACCAACACTTGGTCTATTCGTAGCAGCAATTTTTAAACTTTTACCAAGTATTTATAGGATATTTGGTTCATTTCAAACAATTTCATTTAATAAAGCTGCAATTGAAAAGTTGTATGAAGAATTTCAGTCTGCCGATCTAAATAATCAAAATTTTTCAAAAGAATTAAATAATAGATTTAAATTTAAAGAAGAGATTAATATAAAAAATGTTTTTTATAAATATCCATCAACACATAAAAATTTACTAGAAAATTTTTCACTTAAGATAAAAAAAAATGAAACTATAGGTATTATTGGAAAAAGTGGAGTTGGAAAATCTACTCTTATAAATTTGATTATAGGATTGTTAAACCCTGACAAAGGAAATATTCAAGTAGATGGTAAGGATATCCAAAATGATATTAAAAGTTGGTATAATTCAATTGGCTATATTCCTGCCGCATGTTATTTGTTAGATAACACTATAAGAAACAACATTGCTTTTGGAGTAAAGGAGCAAAACATAGATGATGAAATGATAAAAAAAGCAGCTAAAGATGCACAAATATATGATTACATTAATAGTCTTGATCAAAAATTTGACACTATTATTGGAGAGAGAGGTATTAAATTATCCGATGGACAAAAACAAAGAATTGGTATTGCTAGAGAATTATATAGAAATAATGAAATATTAGTACTTGATGAAGCAACCAGTACATTAGATATTAAAACTGAGGATGAAATTCTAGACACTTTGAGCAATCTTAAAAAGTCAAAAACAATCATAATAATTTCACATAGAAATAATACTATCAAAATTTGTGATAGAGTTATTTCACTCACAGCAGATCCGTTTTTAAAATATCACTAATATGAATTATAAAAAAAATAAAGTTTGTATTATTGGCCAAGGATTTGTTGGGCTACCTATGGCTATAGCTGTTGCAAATTCAAAAAATGCAAAAGGGAAAAATTTTTATAATGTACTGGGGATAGAAAAAAATAATAGTAGAGGCAAATTCTTAAAAGAACAAATTAATGAGGGTAATTTACCTATAAATTGTTCAGATAAAAAGATTTATAGCATGTTCAATAATACAAAAAATAATAATAATTATAGTATTTCGACGGATATTTCTCAAATTACTGAAAGTAAAATAGTAATTGTAAGTATAAATTTTGAAATCAATCATAAAAAAAAAGACCCTTTTTATATGTTGAGGAATTTTTTTAAGGAAATTGGAAAAATAATTTCAAAAAATACACTTTTAATTATAGAAACTACCTTACCACCAGGTACTTGTGATCAAATTATTTATCCAACACTAGTTGATCATTTTTCTAAAAGAGGGCTTTCCAAAAATGATATTATGTTATCTTATTCTTATGAAAGAATAATGCCTGGCTATCATTACTATGACTCTGTAGTAAATAATAACAGAGTTTATTCAGGCATTAATGAAAAGTCTAAGGCGGCATGTAAATATTTTTTATCAAAAGTTATTAATACAAAAAAATTTCCTTTATCTTTATTAAGTTCCAATACCGAATGTGAATTTTCAAAAATATTAGAGAATTCTTATAGAGCAACTAATATAGCCTTAATAGATGAATGGACGAAATATTCCAGAATAGCTAAAATAGATATTTATAATGTTTTAGATGCTATAAAAAAAAGAGACACTCACAACAATATAATGAGACCAGGTTTGGGGGTTGGTGGTTACTGTTTGACCAAAGACCCACTTTTTGCATTGGCTTCAACAAAAATAATTTTCAAAAATAAAAATAATTTTCCTTTTATAAAACTTACGATGGAAACAAATCAAAATATGCCCTCAACGTCAATAAATTATATAAAAGAAAAAATAAAATTAACTAAAAAAACAAAAATTTTAATACTTGGACTTAGTTATAGGGAGGGTGTAGGTGATTATAGGAGTAGCCCAAGTCTAGTGTTGTATAAAAAATTAAAAAAATATGGAGTGGTTATTCATGCTAATGATCCATTAGTAGATATTAACTCAATAAATGAGCTTAAAAAAAATATTATAAAACAAAAAGAAAAATTAAGTTATTATGATGCTGTAATTATATGCACACAACACAAGGAATATAAAAATTTTAATTTAAAGATGGTTAAAAAAAAAACTGTTTTTATTGATTTAAATAATACCATTCCTGACAAAATCAAAAAATTATTTGAAAAAAATAAGATTAAATTATTTACACTTGGAAAAAATTGATGGCTAAAATTATAATTACAGGTGCCGCAGGTTTTATTGGTTATCACTTAATTAAAAAAATTATTAACAAAAATTATGATTTTATTTTAATTGATGATTATTCAAGGGGAAAAAAAGATAAACCGTTTAATAATATAATAAAAAAAAGAAATATAAAATTTTTAAATCAAGATTTAACAAAACCTTTCAAGATTAAAGATCAAAATATCAAGTATATATTTCATCTAGCTGCGCGTATAGGTGTAAAAAATGTTATTGAAAAGCCAAGCGAAACCATCAATGATAATTTATTGATGTTGATAAATACGATAAATGCAGTCAAAAAAAATAACAAGAAAGTTAAAATAATTTTTTTTTCAACTAGTGAAATTTATTCACCTTTAATAGAAAATGAAACAGCAAAATTTCCTTTAAAAGAAAAAGTAAATTTTATAATAAAAAATAAGATTCAGGCTAGAGATTCGTATTATATTTCAAAGTTAGTAGGTGAAAAAATTGTAGAATTAAGTGGCTATGATTATATTAATTTGAGACCACACAATGTTTATGGACCACGTATGGGTTATTCACATGTTATACCTGAGCTTATTAATAAATTTAAAAATAAAGAAAAAAAAATAAAGATATTTTCACCAACACATAAAAGAGCTTTTTGTTATGTTGATGATGCAATTAATCAAATGATAAAATTAGCTTTTAATAAAAAAGCTAATAATAATGCATTTAATATTGGCAACAATAAAGAAGAAATTAAAATTATCGATTTAGCTAATAAGATAAGCGGTTTACTTAATATTAAAAAGAAATTAATTAGAGGCAGCAATACCCCAGGCTCACCAATAAGACGAGTACCAGATATGGTTAAAACCAATAATTTAACAAAAAATTTAAAATTTACTAATTTAGACAAAGGATTAGAAAATTATATAAATTGGTTTTTAAAAAAATAATATTTTAATGTTACTTATTTCTGGATCAAGTGGGTTTATAGGCAGTAATTTAAAGATATTATTAAAATTTAAAAAAATTAAATTTAAAGTAATTAAGACAAGAGAAATAAAAAATAAGAATAAAAATTTTTTTAAAGGAATTAAATGTTTTATCCATTTGGGGTTTAATTTTCATAAAAAAAAAACAATATTAAAAAATGATTCAAATTTAAATATTATAAAATTTTTAATAAAAAAAGCTGAAAATTATGATTTTAAAATAATTTTTGCTAGTACAGCATCATATAAATATCGAGGTAAAAATAAAATAATCTCTCACGATATTTATCCTTTTAATTTATACTCACTGTCAAAAATTAATTGTGAAAAACTTTTGAAAAAAAGTTTTAAAGCCAAAAAAACTGATATTACTATACTTAGAATATTCAATGTTTATGGAAATAACCAATCTAAGGGATGGTTAATACCAGATTTAATTAGAAAATTTTTAAGTAGATCAAAAAAGAATATCAAACTAGTCAATTATTTAAATACAAGAGATTTTATTCATGTAGAAGATGTTTGCAGGGCTATTGTAGGATCATTAAGATTAAGTGGTTTTAATATTCTAAATATAGGAACCTCTGTAGAAACCAAAATTGTTAGTGTTGCTAAAATAATTTTAAAGGAATTAAAATCAAAAAAAAAAATTATACTTTCAAATCCATTATCAAAAAAAAATAATTTATCTAAAGCTGATATTAAAAAAACTAAAAAAATATTAAAATGGTCATCAAAAATAAGATTAAAATTAGGATTAAAAAAAGTTATAAAATATGAACTCTTTAAAAAAAGAAGTTAAGATTTTTTGTGAGAAATCAAAGCTGAAGGGCAATGGACATTATGTAAGATCACAAAGACTTAATAGTTTTCTAAAAGTAAATAAATGTAAATCTACAGTTTATTGCAACAAAACAACAAATCAAATAAATAAAATAATTGATGATTTTAAAAATCCTTTTTATTTGATTTTGGATTTTAAAAATTACAAAAAAATTGAAATTAAAAAAAATATTAAAATATTAAAAACTCTTGTTTTCGAGAATATAGATAAAATAAAATTTTTTAATAATGTGAATATTTTTCCTCTTGATATTCAATTTACCAAGAACTCTGGTGCAGAATTTTATCTGTTTCCAAAAGATTTTTATTCTAAAAGAAATAGTCATAAATTTAAGAAATTTAAAAAAGAATGTATAAAGATACTGGTTATTCAAGGAGGAACAGATGCAAATAATAATTTGAATAAAATTGTTAAGATATTAAAAAAAGATAATTTAAATTTTAATTATGAACTGATAGTAAAAACTAACAATATAAAAAGTATTAATAAAAATATTTATAATAGTAAGAAAGTAAGAATAATTGGAAGAGTAAAAAATATGTCTAAAGTTTATGATAAAATAGATATTGCCGTATCTTCTTGTGGAGGTTTAGCATTTGAACTTGGTTTTATGGGAATCCCAACAATTCATCTAACATCAGAACCAAGAGAGATTATTAGAGCAAAACTATTAGAAAAAAAGGGATTAGGGATTTTTTGCCTACCTCAAAATATAAAAAAACTTACATATGAGATTAATAAAATTTATATAGATGAAGTTTATAGAAAAAGACTTATATCTAAAAGGCTATTATTTTTTAGGAAAAAGAATAAAATATTAAAATTACTCAAATAATTATGAAAACATTTACATTGGGAAGAAAAGTATTAAAAAAAAATAGCCTACCATATTTTATAGCTGAAGTTGGTGTTAATCATGAAAATAGTATTTCAAGGGCAAAAAAATTAATAGAGTTAGCAAAAAAGGGTGGAGCCGACGGGGTAAAGTTTCAAACTTATAAGGCTGAAAAAATTGCATGTAAAACAAGTCCGTATTACTGGGACATAAAAGAAATACCAATTAACAGTCAATATAAACTTTTTAAAAAATTTGATAAATTTGATTTGAAAGAATACAAAATTTTAAAAAAACATTGTGACAAACTTAAAATTGATTTTTTATCAACTCCTTTTGATCTTGAGGCTGTTGATTATTTAGATGATTTAGTTCCTTTTTTTAAAGTTGCTTCCGCAGATCTGACTAATTATCCATTAATTAAAAGAATTTGTAGTAAAAATAAACCAATTGTTCTTTCAACAGGGGCCTCTAAACTTCATGAAATTGAAAATAGTATAAAGTTTATAAAAAAGATTAATCCTAAAATTAAAGTAATAATTCTTCATTGTGTATTAAGCTATCCTACTAAATATGATAATGTTCATTTAGAAATTATCCATAATTTATCTAAAAAATTTTCAAATAATATTATTGGTCTATCAGATCATACGATGCCTGACCAAAGTATGACAGTTTTGTCATCGGCTTACTTGTTAGGTGCAAAAGTTATAGAAAAACATTTTTCTGATAAAAAAGGAAGTAAAGGAAATGATCATTTTCACTCACTAGATTATAAAGATTTAAAAAAGTTTTTAGAAAATGCAAAGATTATTCAACAAATAATAAAAGATAAAAAAGGACGACCTTTATTAAATGGTGAGAAAATCTCTCGAAAAAATGCACGTAGGAGCATAGTAACTTTAGGCAAAATAAAAAAAGGTGAAATTTTAACAAAAGAAAATTTAATTATGAAAAGACCTGGGACAGGTATAAGTCCAACTCAGATTAATAAAATTATTGGTAAAATTGTAAATAAAAATTTGCACGATGATCACGTGATTAAATTTTCAGATATAAAAAAAAGATGAGTAAGCTTGGTGCTATATATGTAATCATGGTTGGTGGAATTGGTGCTAGATTAAGACCTTATACATACGCATTGCCAAAACCACTTTTAACAGCCAATGGTATTTCACCATTAGAAAAAACAATTAATAACATTTTAGAAGAAAACATATCAAATAAAATCCACTTAGTGGTACGGTATAAAAAAGAAATTTTTAGAAAATGGATAAAGTCAAAAAATATTAAAAATGTTATCTTTGTCTCTGAAATAAAACCATTAGGAACCGCAGGGTCATTAAAAAAACTATTAAAAAAAAATTTTAAAAATATAATATTGATCAATGGAGATCTTTTTTTTCAAACGAAATTTGAAAAATTAATAAATTTTCATAAAGATAATAATTATGAAGCTACCGTGTGCACTAAAAAAAATATTACTTCAATTCCATACGCTATTTTACAAAAAAAAAATAAAAAGATAACTTTTAAAGAAAAACCAAAAATTCAGCATATAATTAATGCTGGAATTTATGTATTGAGTAAAAGTTTTCTAAAGAAATTTTTTTCATCAAATATTAATAAAAAAAGAGAAAAATTTGATATGCCTGAACTAATTAATTTTGTAACTAAAAAAAGATTAGGAATTTTTGATATTGGTAATAAATGGATAGATATAGGAAATATTTATGACTATAAAAAAGCTTCTCGTGAAATAAAATTTTGGTGACATGAAAAATCAAAACGCAGTGGTTTGCGTAATCCCATCAAGATCACAAGGTGATCAAATAAACAACTTAAATTTTTTATATGTTGGAGATAAAATGCTTTTGGAGTTCTCAATTATTTCAGCTATTGAAAGTAAGATATTTAAAGAGATATATGTAATATTTGACAATATTAAGCACAAAAATTATTTTGAAAAAAAATATAAAATACGTGGAATTGTTAATATAAAAAGAAATATAGATTTTACAAAATTAATAAAAAAATATAGAAAAAAATATTTTGATTTATACTCTTATATATGTGTTTTATTTCCTAACTCACCTTTTAAAAATAAAAAAACTCTCAGAAATATGTATTTGCAAATAAAGAAAAATAATTTGAATTTTGTGGTATCCGGATGTGTTGAAAAAAATAAGCACTATTTAAAAAATAGTAAAAAATATTTTAAAATTTCAAAAAAAAAGAATATTAGTAAATCAAAAATTTATTACACATCTGGTGGTATTAATTTTTTTAAAAGTAAATTTAACAATTATGATAGTTATACAAATGATATTAAGGATAAAAACTTCTATATACTTAATCATCATGAAGGTTTTTCGATATATACTTTATATGATTTAATTTTAGCTAGCACTATAAATGATATAGATTATTCAATTTTCACTAATCTATTAAAAAAACGATGAAAAATAATATTAAAATCTCAGATTATATTAATCACAAAGATCTAAAAAATTATTTTGAAAGACTTTTTCCAATACCAAGAAGTATTCTCGGTGATGGATTCAGAAAAAGTTTAGATATTTTGGGTGAAATAGTTGATCTAAATAAAAAAAAAGTAAAATCAGGCACAAAGGTTCTTGACTGGACTGTACCTTTGGAGTGGTCCATCAAAGATGCTTATATAATTACTCCTTCAGGAAAAAAAATTGCTAATTTTAAAAAAAATAATTTAAGTGTAGTGAATTATTCAGTACCTGTTAATCGAACATTAAACTTAGAGGAACTTAAAAAAAATCTTCATACACTCCCAAAACAACCGAATGCCATTCCTTATGTAACTTCATACTATAAGAAGAGATGGGGATTTTGTTTACCATTTAATGAATACAAAAAACTAAAAAGTGGAAAATACAAAGTAATTATTAAATCAAAGTTAAAAAATGGTCACTTAGTTTACTCAGATAAATTGATTAAAGGTAAAAGTAAAAAAGAAATTTTAATTTCCACTTATCTTTGTCATCCTCAGATGGCTAATAATGAATTGTCTGGACCTTTAGTTTGGTCCGCATTATATAAAATTTTAAAAAATACTGGTCCTCATGAATATTCTTATAGATTTTTAATTTGTCCTGAAAATATTGGTTCTGCAGCTTTTTTGCATTATTCTAAAAAAAAAGTAAAAGATATAATTGCTGGCTTTGTTATAAATTGTGTTGGTTATGGTAAAGAATTTACCTATAAAAAATCAAGAAGAGGAAACTCCATCTCTGACTTGGCAGCAGAAAATGTTTTAAAAAACTCAAGAACCCCATATAAAATTATTGATTTTGTTCCTGAAGGAAGTGATGAGAGACAATTTTGCTCTCCCGGCTTTAATTTGCCTATTGGATTACTTATGAGAAAAATGTTTGGTGAGTATAAGGAATACCATACATCACTTGATAATGGAGATTTAATAAATTTTGATACCATTATTAGCACAATTAAAGCTTATTATGAAGTTTTACTTACAATAGAAAATAATTTTATCCCTTTTGGAAAAATACAATTTGGTACACCACAATTATCAAAAAGTAGAGTTAACCTATATAAAGATATCATGGACTTTGGTAGCGAAGGTAAAGGAGAGAGAATAAGCACAATTTTACAAATTTTAAACCTTGCAGATGGAAAGCTTGATTTACTTGAAATAGCAAATGCTAAAAATTTTAAATTAATAAATCATATTAATACCATAAAAGATTTACTAAAGTCCGGTTATATAAAAAAGATTAATAAAAAAATCCAGTAATTAAATGAATGATCAAGAAATTTATCAAATAATTTTTTCAAATTTTAATGAGAGTTTAAAGAGTTATGATAATAAATCTAAAAGTGACTTCTGGATAAAATTTTTTGATAAAAGTAAAATTTCAAAAATAAATCAATTAAATTTAAAAAATTTTAGAAAGCCTAAGTTTTGGGGATCAAAATTAAGTTCAGGTATGGATGATGATTTTGAATTTTTTCCTACTATGGAAGCTTATATACAATTACTAGATACAGTTAAAAAAAAAGATATTCTTGAATATATAGAGCTTAAAGTTGGAAATCCAAAATATTATAATATTGGAGGTGTTGATCTTAATCATCATGAAATTTCAATGTTTTACTCTTTTAATAAAATAAGCTCATACATTAAAAGTGAATATAAGATAGTATGTGAGATAGGAGGAGGCTTTGGTTCACTGGCTTCTAAGCTTAAAAAAAAACATGATAATTTATGTATTATAATTATCGATTTACCAGAAGCAATAATTCTTCAATCTTATTATCTATTAAAACTATACCCTGAAAAAAAATTTTGTTTTTATAATGATTTTATTAAATTAACACCAGAAGAATTAAGAAAAAATAATTACGATTTTATAATAATTCCTCCTTGGGCTAAACAAAAAATTATCAATCTTTTTAAAATAGATTATTTTATAAACACTCATTCATTTCAGGAGATTGATAAAGAAATTGTAAATGATTATTTTAAATTTATTCATAAAACAATTAATGAAAATGGAATATTCTATTGTTTAAATAAATACTCAAAAATAATTAATAATATACCAATAAAAATTTCTGAATATCCTTACGATAACTATTGGGAGTTATTATCTTCAGAAACAGGTTGGAGAAATCAAAATATGCATGAGCTAATTGTCAAACGTGTTAAACATGAAAATATTTCAACAAAAAAAATAATTCAAAATCTTCCTAAAGAAAATTCAAGTATAAGTAGGTCTTCAACTAAACTATATATTAAATTATTTATTAGAAAAATTTTGGATTGCTTTATGTTTTTTATTCCAAAAAAAATACTTTTTAAATTATTTAAGATGTACTCATAACTATGAATAATTTTGAAAGTGAAATCAGAAATTTATTAAACAACATAGAAATTAAAAAAAATGATTTTATCTTTTTAGTTTCTGATATTACAAAGTTGATGTTATATTTTAAAAAAAAAAAAATAATTTTTGATATTAATTTTTTTTTAGAAACTATCCTAGATGTAATAGGAAAAAATGGAACTCTTGTACTCCCTACTTATAATTGGGATTTTTGCAAAGGTATTAATTTTGATTACATTAAAACACAATCTATGACTGGAGTTTTGGGAAAAGTAGCTTTGAAACGTGATGATTTCATCAGAACCACCAATCCAATCTATTCTTTTGCAGCTGCGGGTAAAGAAAAGAATCATTTATATGATTTAAAGCATTCAAGCTGTTTTGGAGAAGATTCTCCCTTTAGTTATTTTCATAAAAAAAATGTTAAATACTTATCTATTGGTGTTGATTATAAATTTTTAGGTTTTACACCTGTACACTATGTTGAAGAAAAAGTGGGAGTTTCTTATAGATACTTTAAAAATTTCAAAGGAAAATACCTAGATAGCAATGGCAATCAAAAAGATGTGATCTACAAATTTTTTGTAAAGGATCTTTCCAAAGTCTCTATGACAGGCATTAAATCAGAGACAGATCATCAATTAACCACAATTGGAGCATTAAAAAAGTATTATTTTTGTGAAGAAAACTTTATGACAATTTATTTGCGTCCTGCTCTTGACCACTTAATACAAGATTCAACAAATAATATTGAAAAAAATAGATTAATTTTTCCCATTAAAAATGATAAAATTAGAAGAACAAAGATCAATGAACTCAATGCTTATCAATAATGATTCAAAATAAAATTACAGAAAAATTTTATAATCAAGGCATAGAATTAAAGCCAAATGATATTAAAGATATTTCAAAATTAGATTACTTAGATGTCATACGTTTATTTGAAGCCAACGGTTTAATAATTTTTAGAAATTTTAATATTGATCCAAAAAAATTGTCTGAAATAACATCTCATTACACAGAAACTTATGCAAATGATGCTCAAAGAAGAGAAAATAGATTAGATCAAAGAGTAGTTAATAATGTTGACTTTGGAAATGAAGAAATGGCCCTTCATAGTGAGGCAAGTTTTTCACCAAATTGGCCAGAGATTGTTTGGTTTTTTTGTAATGAGGCACCAACAGAAGGCAATGGAGGAGCAACAACTGTTTGTGACGGCATAAAGCTTTGGGATAGCTTAAGTGTAGATACAAAAAATTTTTTTCAACTTAATCCCATAAAGTATGAGCTAGAAATACCAATAAAAAATATATCAAAAAAAAAAGGATCAAAAAAATGGCCTTTAAATTTTCAAGGCACTGCAGATGGTATTTTAGATTATGAAAAAGGTATTTTAAAAATTACACAGATTCGTTTTGCAGTTACACAAAGCAGAATACCGGGAAAAATTTGTTTTTCAAATCATACACTTTATAAGAATACAGATCCTACAATTACAAAGTGGGGCACCATACATAATAAAAATATACCTCAGGAAATTATTAAAGAAGTTGAGGAAAAATCTCAAGTTATTACTTATGATCTTCAATGGAAAAAAGGTGATTTAGTTATGATCGATAACAAAAGATTTATGCATGGAAGACGGTCTTTTAAAAGCAGGGATAAAAGAGATATAGTAAATATTCAAACAGCAACAGCAAATTTTGGATATGGATCTACTACAAGAAATAAGATTTGTTGATTAAATAAAAAACTTCAAATGCAAAAAATTTTTTCAAACTTAGAAAAGCATCACGATAAAATTGCATTTATCGATAATAATTTTAAAAAATATAATTATTCTTTCATAATAGATTATGCAGTAAAATTTAAAAAATGCATAAAAAATAAAAGCCTAATTTTAATGATTGGAAGTAATCAGGCTGCATCAGCCATTGGTTATATTTCATTTTTAAGATTAAATTATACCTTAATTTTACTTGATGAAAGTTTTAGTAATCAATATATAAAAAAACTAATTAAAATTTACAAACCAGAATATATTTATGGAGAAGATCAGCGCTTAAAACAGATTGAACTAAAAATTCAAAAGTTAAAATGTTTAAATTTTATTTTATTTAAAACAAAATTTAAAAAGAATGATAAAATTAATAAAAAAAATTTATTACTTATTTCCACTTCGGGATCAACAAATAGTCCAAAATTTGTAAGACTTTCCAATATAAACTTAATTGATAATACAAAAAAAATAATTAATTATCTTAAAATCAATAGCTCACATAAAACTATTACCACCATGCCTTTTGGATATTCTTATGGTTTATCAATTATTAACTCACATATAGAGAGTGGAGGTATTGTTGTGTTTAATAAAAAAAGTGTATTTGAAAAAGATTTTTGGAAAATAGTTAAAAAATGTAAAATTACATCTTTTGGAGGGGTTCCCAGTTTTTATGAGTTATTAAGAAAATTAAAATTTGACAAAACATTTTCACCAAATATCAAATATTTAACACAAGCAGGTGGTAAATTAAGTAATGATTTAATTTGCTATTATTCAAAAATAAAAAATTTAAAGTTCTATCAAATGTACGGTCAGGCTGAGGCTAGTCCAAGAATTGCCTACTTGGATCCAAAAAAAAATCTAGAGAAAATAGGGAGCATTGGAAAACCCTTAAAAGGATATAGATTAATTATTAAAAAAAGATCTTTATCTACACAAGAGAATTTAAATGGAGAGTTTGTCTTACATGGAAAAAATGTTTGTTTGGGGTATGCTAAGAAAAAAGAGGATTTAAATAAAGGGGACGAAAACAGAGGAAAGATTTTTACTGGTGATCTTGGATATAGAGATAGTGAAGGATATTATTATATCACTGGAAGAAAAAAAAGAATTTCTAAAATTTTCGGAGTTAGAATTAATTTAGAAGATATTGAGTTTTTACTTAAAAAATACAACTTATCATCAAAGTGTATAACATCTAATGATTATCTAAGTATTGAGATTAAAGAAAATTTTGATGAAAATAAATTAAAAAAAATAATTCATGATAACTTTGGTGTTAAAGTAAATTATATAAAATTATATAAAGTTGAAAAATTTACACATATAAATATGTTTAAATAGAATATGGAAAAAATTAATAAATATTTAGAGTTAAATGCTTTTTCACTAAATAAAGAAAAAAAAAATAAAGTTTTTTTTGATCTTATAAAGTCATTAACTAAACACCATTATAATAATTCAGCTGAATATAAAAAAATTTTGGATGTTATGTTGGGTAATTTAAATTTTAAAAGTTTAAATGAAGTCCCCTTTTTACCCACTTTATTATTTAAGAACAATGATATCAAAAGTGTGAATATTGATAAAGTAATAAAAACTTTAACCTCATCTGGTACAAGTGGAAATAGTTCTAAAATATTCTTGGATAAAATAAATGCAAACAACCAAATAAAAGTCTTAAACAAGATAATCTCTACAACACTTGGTAAAGAGAGATTGCCCATGTTAATAATTGATGAAAATCCCAATTTAGAAGATAGGAGTAAGTTTAATGCACGGAGAGCAGCTATCCAAGGATTTTCAATTTTTGGAAAAAATCATACATATTTATTAAATCAAAATGGTAAGATTGATTATAGTTTGTTAAATAATTTTCTTCAAAATTATGCAAATAAAAAATTTTTCATATTTGGCTTTACAAGTTATGTTTTTCAAAATTTATACGAAAAAATAAATAATAAAAAATTAAAATATAATTTTGAAAATGCCATATTAATACATGGGGGTGGCTGGAAAAAAATGGAAAATAAAAAGATTAGTAATTTTCTTTTTAAAAAAAAGCTTTTTGAAAAGCTGAAAATTAAAAATGTAATTAATTATTATGGACTTGTAGAGCAGACAGGCTCGATATTTATTGAGTGTGAAAAATGTGAAAGTTTTATTTCCTCAATTTTTTCAGAAGTTTTAATAAGAGACAAAAATTTTAATATACAGAAACCTGGAGAACGTGGCCTTGTACAATTGTTTTCAATTTTACCAACAAGCTATCCTGGCCATAGCATAATTACTGAGGATATAGGTGAAATTTTACCAAAAAATAAAATTAAATGTAATTTGGATACAACTCATTTTTTAATTCATGGAAGATCTAAACACTCTGAAGTAAGAGGTTGTAGCGATGTTTAAGAGAGATAGTGACACAGAATATTTGCTAGGTTCAAAGCAACCTAACACTTTGCCCACAAAGCCTTTTGACTCATTAGTTTGTGAATTTCTAGAAATCTTTTCAAAAAAATTAAATTTAATAAAAAATATTAAAAAACATCCTGATCTAAAAACTTTATCTTTTTGGTGTAGAAAAGGAAATATTTATAATTTAAAAAAGAAATATTTTTCAGAAGAAACAAGAATGGGCCTTGGAATGATTTTCCATATTACTCCATCTAATATACCAACTAATTTTGCGTATTCATTAATTTTTGGTTTATTAACAGGTAATTCAAATATAGTTAAAGTTCCTTCAAAAAAATTTAATGAAATTGATATTATTTGTTCAGTAATTAATTTGATTTTAAAGAATAAAAAATTTAAAAAAATTAAAGATAGAATTTTGATAGTGAGATACAAAAATAATGATTCATACACTCGTGAAATTTCACTAAAATGTGATGCTAGGATTATTTGGGGTGGTAATTTGACTATTAATTCTGTTAGAAAATTTGAACTAAATGAAAGAGCAAGAGAAATTACATTTTCTGATCGATATTCTTTATGTGTTATAAATTTTGATAAACTTCCAAAAAATAATAAAGATATTTATAAAAAATTAGCTTTGGATTTTTATAACGATACATATTTAGTGGATCAAAATGCATGTTCATCTCCACACTTAATAATTTGGTATGGAAAAAATAATGAAGAAAAAAAGAAATTATTTTGGAAAAATGTTTTCGACGTTGCTAAATTAAAATATGATTTATCTGAAAGTTTGGCTGTAGAAAAATATTATGAATTATGTAATCAACTTTCAACATCAAATAATATTAAAAATGAAAAAAGATATGAAAATTTAATTTATACATTAAATTTGAAAAGTTTAGTAACAGATATGGATAGTTTTAGAGGTAGGGGAGGATTTTTTTATGAGTTTAATACATCTAAAATGAGTGATATTGCTAAAATAATTAATAAAAAATACCAAACTTTGACTTATTATGGGTTTAATAAAAATTTTTTTAAAAGTTTTTTATTTGATAATAATTTAAAGGGTATTGATAGAATTGTTCCCATAGGAAAAGCATTAGATATTGGTCTTGTGTGGGATGGGTATGATTTAAATAAATTTTTAACAAGAATCATAGACATCAAATGAAGGAAATGAAATTAGATAAAGATGGAATTTGTCAGTATCAAAAGAATCGAGATCCATATCTAATGATTGATTATGCAACAAAAATAATTCCTGGAGTTTCTGCTGATGGATATAAAGATCTTAAAGATGATGAGTGGTTTTTTAAAGTACATTGGAAAAATGATCCTAATATGCCAGGTATGCTTCAAATTGAGTCATTAGTACAAATGTCAGCGCTGAGTATCTTAACTTTAGACGGAAATAAGGGAAAGACCATGTATTTAGTTAATGCAAATAATCTTAGATTTTTTAAGAAAATTTTACCTAGAGATAGATTGTATATAAAAACAACCGTTGATTCTTATAAAAGAGGCATAGCCAAATGTCATGGTGAAGGCCATGTTGAGGATAAGATTGTCTGTAAGGCCGATTTTACACTTGTTTTAAAAGATAAAATAATTAAAATTAGGAATTGACCGTTCAAAATTTGAACGTTAAGATCAATATTTATGCCAATTGCATCATCATTATTAAACAAACCAAGATTAGTAAGAAAATTAAAGAATTTCTATGACTATGTGAATAAAAATGATGGAAAAGTTGGAACAAAAACTAGAGGTATAGATTTAAATTTTAATAATGCTTGTAATTTAAGGTGTAAATATTGTTTTACAAATTCTCCTAAGGGAGATCACGTTAAAGAATATCTTGATATTGGAGCAATTAAAAGATTAGCAGATGAAGCTGATGAATTAGGTTATTTCGAATTTGACTTACAAGGAGGAGAGCTTCTTTTGCAGCCAGATAAATTATTTGAAGTTTTAGAAGCAATAAAACCAGAGAGATTCTATATGTATCTAACAACTAATGGATATTATTTAGATGAAAAAATGGCAAAAAAATTAGCAGAATATAAAGTAAGTAGAGTTTCAGTTAGTATTGACAGTATGGATGAAAAAATTCATGATGAAATAAGAGGTAGAAAAGAATCGTGGAAGAGAGCAATAGCAGGACTTGAACATGTTCGAAATGCTGGCATGGACCCTTATTTGAATGTCACAGTTGGTCATTACAATGCTAATACCGAACACTTTAAACAGCTCTTGGATTACTCAAAAGATAAAAGATACAAAACCCTATTAAATGTTGCTGTACCATCGGGTATGTGGCAGAACGCAGAAGGAATAATTTGTGATGACAAAGATAGAGAGTATTTAAGAAAAATTAGAAAAGAATATAAAAATTTGGTTAGAAATATTTGGAATCCTTTTGATAAAAATAACGAAAAAATTTTAGGCTGCACAACCGTTAACAGAGTATACATAACTCCCATTGGAGATGTTCTAGTTTGTCCATACGTTCATATTAAAATAGGAAATATATTCGAACAATCCCTAAAAGAAATTATTGACCATGGTTTTAGTATTAAATATTTTAGTGAGCACAGTGATCTATGTTT
>CESE01027849.1_pt1 | contig 41376 bp, 32 predicted proteins | sample 350271 | NCBI WGS metagenome assembly CESE01 (sample SAMEA2621536, study PRJEB7988) | marine metagenome | isolation source: saline water (ENVO:00002010), including | reverse complement strand
ATAATTTAAATCGTTTTTAATCTTCTACTATTCTCACTCCTCTGCCAGATACCGGAGAACTAAAACTCTCATAGCTCGCTCCTTTTGTCTTTAAGACTTCATCTAATTTATTTTTCACAAAATCTGCCTTCACTTTTCCTTCACACATAAAAAACATAGAAGGACCTGAACCACTAATCCCAGAGGCGATAGCTCCTGTGGCCATTCCTGTTTCTTTTAGCAAGTCAAAGTTTGGAATTAAATTTTTCCGAAATGGTTCTGCTATTCTATCTACCTGTGATCTAGCTATTAAATCGAAATCACTTGTGTGTAATCCGCTAATTAGCGTAGCAAAAGATGCCGCCTGTTTAATAGCAGAGCGAGTGCTCATCTCATGAGGAACCATAGCTCGAGCATCACTAGTCCTTATGGTTACATGCTGAAAAACACCTACCATATAAAGCTCACTAGGACAGGGTAAATTAGAGGTCACTAATGGAGTATAATCACTAATTAACGTAATTCCTCCAAGCATAGCTGGAGCTATATTATCTGCATGGTATGAACCCGATGCTAAAAACTCTCCTTCCATAGCAAATGGAATGAGGTATTTTAATGGTAAAATTTCACCAGAAAAATAATTAGCCGCGAAAGCTCCAATTACTGCACTAGCAGCGCTTGACCCTAAACCACTACCTGGTCTAATTAATTTTTTAACCTTAAAATCTATACCGAAATCAGCATTGGTTTTTTGAAGTAAAGAATTAGCAGCTACAGTTATCACATTCTCTTCTGGTTTCATTGGAAGCTCTGCTCCTTCTACAGAAATAATTCTAGCTCCTTTCTCCGAGGTTTTCTCTGCGATTACTTCATCAGACAAATAATCTACTGCCAGACCTATGGCATCAAAACCACAGTTTAAATTAGCCATGGTAGCTGGTGCTACTATTTTTATTTTTTCTTTCATTTTTGGTTAGTCGCTCGTTTTTAATCACTCGTTATTCACTGATATAACTACTCACTCCTTTATTGGAACTGGTAATTCAAACACACAGCAAATTTCTGATTTAGTTCTTAGCTAATCTAATAATATCTGCAAATACTCCCATAGCAGTTACTTCTGCTCCTGCACCTGCTCCTTTAATTACCATTGGCTGGTCTCCATACCTCTTGGTCTTGAGTAATACTATATTGTCTTTTCCTTCAATGTTATAAAATAGATGGCCCGCCTGGACTTCGATTAAACCTGTCTTTGCCTGCCGTCAGTTTCATACAATAGAATATACGTTCTGAGTAAATTTCGAGTTACAAGATTAGAAATTTTACGCGAAAAAAATGTGGTTTTTATGGCCTGCTAGTTTCTCCGGATTTACTGAAACTGATAGATCTGCCATACCTCAATACTTCCTATGTCTTCTCTTGTATAGCTCCAGTATAGACACGTTAGAAAGAAGTTTGTATTAGGCTACTATTTGATTTCTTTCCTGTGCTCTCGCTGCGTTTATTTATTATTTCTAAATAATAAATTACGCTCACTCATTAAAGATACTTTCGTAGACTAAAACTTAAGGCTTAAAAAATGAGTTTCAATGTCGTTTTACTAGAACCACAAATCCCAAATAACACTGGAAATATTGGAAGAACATGTGTAGCTACCTGCTCCTCTCTGCATTTAATACATCCGCTAGGGTTCGAGATAAGTGATAGCAGAGTAAAACGAGCTGGATTAGATTATTGGGGTGATCTAGACTTACACCACCACGATAATTTCGAATCGTTTCTTACTTCTATTCCCACAGATGCTAACCTGTACTTTCTTTCTGCCCACGGAAAAAGATCACTTTATGATGTGGAAATTAAGAAAGGTGATTATTTAATATTCGGAAAAGAAGCAGATGGCTTGTCTAAAGAAATAAAAGAGAAATATGATGATTTACTGTTGAAAATTCCTTTTCCAGGTAAAGTCAGGTCATTCAACCTGAGCAATGCCGTAGCTATGGTTTTGGGAGAAGGTTTGAGACAGATGAATTTGGATGTTTAAGAATTCAGTTTAATCTTATCTCTCCACTCTGCCGGAATAGGACAGGATGATTGTTTGTTATAATCAAAACAAACTATTACGGTCTTCCCTTGAGTACATGAAATATTTTCGCCTTTCGTTATTTCATAAGCCATTACTAAACTAGAGTTACCTAGAGATTCACACCAAGTAGAAATAGTAATCTCATCATCTAAGGAAATAGGCACCTTATAGTCAATCTCATGACGAGCTACTAAAATTCCTGCATCTATCCAGTTCCATTTAAAGCCTACTAACTCTTTAAACCATGTCATTCTCGCTTGTTCGAAATAACTTAAATAAACTGCATTATTAACATGTCCCATAGAATCTATATCTCTAAACCTAACTTCTATTTTATGCTCTATTTTCATGTGTTTAATATCTCTTAGTGACTTATTGATTGTACTTTTGCTGCGTATCCAAATCTAACTTAAATGAGCAAAAGACTCTTTATCATTTTCTATATAATTTTCAGTTTAACAATTCTCGGTTTAGCCGCTGCCAATTATTTCGGAGTAGAGAAAAACTTATGGTGGTTTGCCTGTATGCTTTCCGGCCTAATCTCTACTACATATTGTTATTTCTGGCTTAAAGACAAAATAACGGAGGAGAGTTTCGTTAATTTCATAATGACAATATTCATTCTTACGTCTTTTTTAATCTCATTTGGGCTTGCTCTATATCAGGGAGGAAATGAAAATCTACCTGTGGTTTTATGCGGTTTAAACGTTTTAATATGGATAGTATACAGCTCGTGGCTCAGTAAAAAGCTTGTATAGTGGCTTATTCTAAGCCGTTAGCTTATGTGTTTTCCGTGTTAATTTCTCCTTTTAGCTCTGAAAACATCTGTTTTATTAACAAATACACCTTTTTTTTCACAAATACACCTCAATTTTCCTGTAACGCTTGACAGGCTTAGGATTGCGCATATATTTGTTACCATTAAAGTGAATATTAATTAAACACACAACAAAATGAATAAAGCAGAATTAATTGATGCTATGGCATCTGACGCTGGAATTTCTAAGGCTGATGCAAAAAGAGCATTAGATGCATTTGTAAATACTACTACTGCAGCACTTAAAACTGGTGATAGACTTTCTTTAGTAGGATTCGGTTCTTTCTCTGTTTCTAGAAGAAACGAGAGAAAAGGTAGAAATCCTCAAACAGGAAAAGAAATCACTATCAAAGCTAAAAACGTAGTTAAGTTTAAAGCTGGTGCAGATTTATCTGAAAAGGTAAACTAAGAACTTTTTAAAAGCTTAATAAAGGCCGGTTTTTACCGGCCTTTATTATTTCTTGTAAATTTTGAAATTTGGATACTCAGCTAATAGAATACTTAAGACAGTTCGTCACTGAAGAAAGGTGGGAGAAGTTCGAAGAGATAATTAATTACAGAACTAAGCACCTCACTTTCGTAGTGGAAAACATTTTCCAATCTCATAACGCCAGTGCCGTGATAAGAAGTTGCGACTGCTTCGGTATTCAGGATCTACACGTCATAGAGACTAAAAACAAGTATGTGCAGGACAAGAAAATAGCTCTTGGAGCTGGAAAATGGGTTAATATGTATAGCCATAATGATTTTGAAAATGGTACCGTAAAATGCCTTAATCACTTAAAGTCTAAAGGGTATAAAATAGTCGCTACTACTCCTCATAAAGATGATTTTACCTGTGATACTCTTCCTATAGACGAGCCTATAGCGGTAGTTTTCGGAACCGAAAAACTAGGCATTACTCAGGAGGTATCAGATAATGCGGATTACTTTATGAAAATACCAATGCTTGGATTTACAGAAAGCTTGAACATCTCAGTGGCAGCTGCAATTACTGCCCAAAACTTGTCTAGAAGAATTATTCAATCCGGGGTTGATTGGAAATTATCAGAAACTGAAAAAAATGAGACACTTTACCAATGGCTAACGAGTAGCATTAAAAGCTCAGATTTAATAGTAGATAAGTACCATAAAGAAATAGCTTCCACTAATTCTTCTAAAACTTAAATCACGGAGAGAGTCTATCAGCAGACCATAAACTATCTTTTTTAGAGAATTTAAGCCTATCATGAAGACGCCCTGATCTACCCTGCCAAAACTCAAAAGAAATTGGACTCACTAAATAACCACCCCAGTAAGGCGGGCGTGTTACCTCTTTTCCTTTAAACGCTTCTTCTAGCTCTTCTTCTTTTCTTATAAGGGTTTCTCTGCTTTGAATCACCTCACTCTGATTGGATACCCATGCTCCTATTTGGCTTTTTCTAGGTCTTGAAGAAAAATAGACATCACTTACCTCTGAACTAACCTTAACAACTGTGCCTTTAACTCTTACTTGTTTTTCTAATTCTCTCCAAAAAAAGTTTAGAGACACATTAGGGTTTTGTTCGAGCTCCTTTCCTTTAGCACTCTCATAATTCGTATAAAAAACAAACCCTTCCTCAGTAAACTCCCTTAGTAAAACTATCCTACTGGCTGGAAACCCATCTGAACTATTGGTGTTTAATGACATTGCATTAAAATCCAGCGCTACGTTTTTCTTCGCTAATTCTAACCAATCCTTAAATAAATCAAAAGGAGATTCATTTTTTAAATCGTCAGATAGCGTTCCTTTTTTGTACTCTATTCTACTTTCTTTTAATGACATTTATTAAGATTTGGATGTTTCCAATAACTCTAACTTTACGTTTGTAAAATTCGGTGTTTTGAATAACAAGAAAATAACATTTATCATAAATCCTATCAGCGGAACCGTAAAAAGAAAGTTGGTCGAGGAAAACATATTCGGTTGTTTCCCCATAAATGAGCATTCTACTGAATTAATTTACACCAAGTATAGAGGTCATGGAAGTGAGCTAGCCAAACCATTAAAGGATAAAGCTGTGACTGTAGTTGTCATAGGAGGTGACGGTTCTGTTAATGAGGTAGCCAAAGAATTGCTTTACAGTGATACAGCGAGCTTAGGTATTGTCCCTATGGGCTCAGGAAATGGACTAGCGCGAACATTAGGGCTTCCTTTGGATCTCAATAAAGCGTTGCAACGCATAAAAGACGGATCACGAATAGAAATAGATACCTGCAGCTTTAATACACATCCTTTTTTCTGTACCGCAGGCATAGCATTTGATGCTGCGGTAGCTAAAGATTTTGATGAGCTTCCTACTAGGGGAGTTAAAACATATTTTCAGGCAGCATACCGCCAATTTCTTAAATATAAGAATAAGCGAGTGAGGATAAATATCAACAACCAGTCTTTTCAAGAAGACCTATTTCTGCTAACTATAGCCAATGCAGAGCAATACGGTTACGGGGCTAAAATATCACCTAATTCATCTCTTACAGATGGTTTGATGGAATTAGTATTGGTTAAGGATTTGTCATTGGCTCAGTTTGCCGAGTTCACTTTACGATTATTCTCTGGCAGCATACATAAACTTAAGGAGGCTAAGGTGATAAAATCATCAGAGTCTATTTTCCTTCAAACCGACAGTACAATAGCTCACTTAGATGGTGAACCTATTGCATTTAATGGAGAGGCAGAAGTGAATATTCACCCAAAATCCTTGGGGATAATTAGCTAAATTGTTTTATGCTTAAAACGTCTATTTTTCTTATTTTAGGTTTACCTCTACTCTACTTAATAGCTGTTTTAGTCTATGCGTCTGCTACTAGATTCCACCCTATAGATCGTGCTAATTTAGAAAAATCAAATCAGAGGCCTCCAAGTATGACAGAGGGTTCTGTGTTTTCTGTAATTTCATGGAATATAGGTTATGGTGGACTAGGAAAGGAAAGTGACTTCTTCTATGATGGAGGAGAACAGGTGAGAATGGATAAGAAGATCGTGGAAAAGAACTTAATAGGGATTAGAAAACTACTAAGTTCCTCTAATGCTGATTTTATATGCTTACAAGAAGTAGACTCGTGTTCTAAGAGAAGCTATCGGATTAATCAGCTAAGCTTTTTACTGGAAAAACTTTCCTCTTACGAAGCTATTTACGCTAAAAATTACGATGTCAACTTCGTGCCTGTTCCCTTTCTAAACCCACTGGGTCAAGTAACATCAGGCCTGGCTTCCTTTTCTAAATTGGGTACAACGTTACCCGAGAGGGTGAGCTACACCAGTGAATCTAACTTCCCTAACAATCTCTTCATGTTAAGACGGTGTTTTATGAAAATGCACGTCCCACTTACTTCTGGAAAGGACTTGATTATTATAAACACACATAACTCAGCCTATGATTCTACAGGAAGTAAGAAAAAAGAGGAATTAAATATTTTAATGCCTTACATATACGACTTGTACGAAAACGGAAACTATGTAGTGGTAGCTGGTGATTGGAATCAAAGTACCCCAAATTATGTGACTAAAGGCAAAGAAAAGGAGTTTGGAGAATCTAAATTCTCAACTGACTTCCTAAATAAAGGATGGAAATGGAGTAGTGATCCATCGACCCCTACAAACAGAAAATTAAATCAGGTTTACGATGAAAAAACCAGCTACAAGTCAGTCATAGACTTCTTCCTTATCTCTCCTAACATTAATTCTTTGGAAGTTAAAACAATAGACACTTTCTTTGAGTTCTCTGACCATCAACCAGTAAAAATGGAATTTAGTCTCGACTAATTCAACTCTAGGCCTATGTTCAATGAACTACCGAACAGCATTAATGGCATCATTTTCATTGCTAAGAAATCTTGTAAGAATATATTGAGATTCTTTTATTTCTACCTAAGATTAGCACGTTGGATTTAATACCTTTGAAATTTAAAATAAATGGTAATGGATAACAGTATTTTTCTCAAACTCATCGTAGTTTCTTTTTTCACACTTGCCTTTTTCGGAGATTCGTTCGCTCAGAGTGATAATGAAAATACCGGATCATTAGATGCGGGAACTATAGACAGCCAGTATGATTACATTTGGAAATCTTCTAACAAATATCAAGACCATAAAGTAGTTAGAGCGTTTAAACTGAATAAATTCAGAGACAATGTTATTGACAGCCTGAACGCTCTTCAGCTAGAAATCATTAGTTTAAACAGCAGAATAGTCAGTAAAAACTCTTCTAACAGAGGATTAAATACTACTATAGACACGTTGAACACCCAACTGATTCAGGCGATTTCTGAAAAAGAATCTTTTAGTATTTTAGGTACAAGCACAAGCAAGCCTGTATTTAAATCTCTTTTTTGGACTATTACCTTTCTATTAGGATTCTTACTTATATTCTCATTTTTCAGATTAAAATCTAAAACTTCTATAGCTAAAGAAGCTCGCAGTAACTTCAGCATGTTAGAACATGAATTTGAAGATTTCAAAAAAAGATCTAGAGAGAAAGAACAGGTTTTAGCTAGGCAGCTTCAGAATGAGATTAACAAAAGTCTTTAGTCTCAGCTGAGTTTGAATAAGCAATTAATGGCCATGGCAACTAATTAATACTATATCTAGCCACAGGGTATCTGTTATGGGTAGGTTCATAATTCGCTGATTTCTTGTATAACCAATATAACTGTGCCCACTGATTCTCTGAAAAATCATCAGACTCCTTCTGCTTTTGAACAAACTCTGCTTTTAATTCAGGATCCGTCTTTAACATCTCTGCCGCTACATCTTCAAAAACATAGGTAGAAAACCACTCTTTTTGTTGTAATACGGAATCAAAGAAATTCCAAGCGAAAAATGAGTCTGGTCCTTCTGGTTCAAGCGTTTCCACTACATATCTATTAGAAAACTGATTTACAGGAACCATATAATCTCCTTTTCTGAATTTTTGGGTTACTTTTTTAGAAGTCAATTTCACATTAGAGTGTATATAATGTCCTTCGTAAGGATTTGGTGCTGTTTCGTAATTTTCGATAAAATAAAACTCTACATCCATCAGGCTGTCCTGATCTAAAGGAGTCAAGCTCACTCCATTTAATTTCAATAGAGAAATCACTTTACTCCACGCTTGAGGAATAATATAATAATCTGGAGCCTCTATCCTTAAATCAGCAGGATACCTATTGTAATATTTAATCACTTTTTCATAAGGAGCGTCTTGATCATAGTAAAGCCTTTGGTTCCTACTAAATTCACTTTTCTTATACTTCGCTTCATATCCCTTAAACATAAACTCTTCATACCTATTTGTATCTAACTTCCACGAAATATCGAACGTATTCAATGCTTTAGAAAAAGTATCTGCTCTATTTTTCATTTCTATGATCTCATCACATCTCTCTTCGCTGAAGTTTAATAATTGAATCATTAACTCGTAAGTACTTTGCACTCTTTCAGAATAAGGCTTTAACATATGTGTTTCAGAGACGAACCCTAGAGCATTAAAAAGAGTAGAATAACCCGTGCTGTATCTAGGTGTTTCTAGATAGTCCTTTATTCCATCATCTGGTGTGCTACCCAAAGTATGAACGTAAGGAGCCATAGGATACCCAACTGCCTCCATTTTACTGTAAAGTTCATCCACCATTACATTATTCAAATAGGATCTAACCGGAGGTGTCGCTTTATCTGGCTGAGTCGTAATTAACGTCATTATATACTGATAGTCTGCTCCATTACTGGTGTGCGTATCTAAAAATATATGTGGCTTTACATAATGGTAAATGCTCGAAAAGGCTTTAGCATTTTTAGAGTCACACTTAATAAAATCCCTGTTTAAATCTAAATTTTTAGCATTTCCTCTGAAACCATAAAACGCTGGCCCATTCTGGTTAGCTCTGCTACAGCAGCCTCTATTTAAACCTCCCCCAATGTTATACATAGGTATTATAGCTATGTTCACTTTAGATAAAATGCTTTCCAAATTCTCATCATCTAGTATCGTATTTACAAACATCACACTGGCATCCACTCCACATGGCTCTCCTGGATGAATCGCATTATTTATAAGGATGGTTACCTTCTTGTTTGATAGCTTTTTTTCATTTAGATCATCTGAAGAAAGGATAAACAAATGCAAGGGCTCACCTATATCTGTAGAACCAAACTCTTTTAAATATCCGAATTCTGATGAAGAAAACTCACTATATTTATCAATACAATCTTGATAATTTAACGTCTCATTTCCGGTAAATTTACAATCAGATGTAAGCTGGGATGATGCTTTAAAGTTTGATGAAATCATCAAACTCACTAATGCAATAAATAGAAATAGGTTACTTTTCATTTGTATATAATTGAAGAAGAAAAAAAGCTTTGGCAACTTTAAATAACTCTTTTTCGTTTAATTTTTAAGGAGTCGCCATTTTATGGTGCGAAGCTAATAAAGAGAATGATTAAAATTACTCCAGAAAATACCGTAAATCCGTCAAGAGGAAAAGTTCTCCTCTCGGAACCATTTTTAACCGACCCATACTTTAAAAGGGCCGCTATTCTGTTGTGTGAGCATAATGACGAGGGTTCTTTTGGGTTTGTTCTAAATAACTATTTAGATATGAGCTTGGACCAGATTATGAGCGGGCTTCCTGAACTACCCACTAGAGTTAGTGTAGGAGGACCTGTTAACAGTTCTAATTTATATTACTTGCATACACTAGGAAACTCCATTATTGATTCTAAAGAAATAGCCAAGGGTATCTATTTGGGAGGCGATTTCGAACGCCTAAAAGATGAAATAGCCAAAGGAAATGTAGGCTCCAATCAAGTTAGGTTTTTTGTAGGATATTCAGGATGGTCTGCAAATCAGCTCGAAGAAGAAATGGCCCAAAACAGCTGGTATGTAGCTGAAGCTAAACCTGAAATAGTTATGAATATAGATTCTGACAATTTATGGGCGGAATTCCTTGAATCTATGGGACCTAAGTATTCAAAAATGATAGACTTACCTACAGACCCTAATTTAAACTAATCATAATTCACTCTATTTATAATTATTTAGAGACTATACGGAAAGCTTCTTTGCTTGAAATCACCATTACCTTCAAAAAAGCAGTTGAAACTGTAAACTCTTCATCAAACCTCATTTTATCAGAGTTAGTCATAGAGAAAGCAGCTAGAACAAACCACTCTTTTTGTGCTATAGAAAAGCGCCTTAACTCCGAAACCTGTTTAGAAGCGTTTTTTGTTAGAAAAAAACTGATAGACAAGTAATTCAATACCTTACCCAATTCTCTTTAAAAAAACGATTTCGTCTTCCGGTAAATCATTCTCGTTAAATGATATTTGGTATAAACTAAAAACAGCAGCCTCTTTTTGTTTTTCGGTAAACTTCAAATCTGAACTTCCCATTCAAGTTCATACGAACTCCCACATAAAGTGTTATCTATCAAGTAAAGGCAGATAAATCTATTTTCAACTTAGTAGCATAATCCCAAATCAACTTTTGTTTATAAGGGGTTAAACCAGATAGGCCTTTAGAGGCTATCTCATTCATTATTTTATTACTAAACATAAAAGAAGAAGCGAATTCTCCAATATCATCCTTAATTGCATTCTTTACAGGAAGAAGAATAGACTGAACTATATTATCCGTCACTTTTTTCCTTTGGGTCATCACCAAATAATCTTCTTTACTTAATTTTCTGATAGCAGGATCAGTGAGAGAGAGGTTTAGACTTTTTGATTTAGAATCCGCATCTGCTAGCACTTCATGTATCACAAATTTAGCCTCTGTATTCTTAAAATATTTTGATATTCCCTTCATTAAAAACAAATCTCTCAGTCTCATCTCACCATTAGCCAGTTTGATTAAAACATCCTTATCTACTATATGATATCCAGGTTTATTTTCTCTTTCAGCTATTTCCTCTCTGTAGTTCATTAATTGTTCTAGAACGTAAAACTGATACTCAGAAAGACCCTTTTTTTCCTTATTCTTTAAAGGACTAAAGCTTTGGATATTACTGTAATCAGAGAGGTCATATTTATTATTCTCCTCTTTTATCCATTCTGTTATTCCTTGCGTTGCAATAGTTTCTGTCAAATGATCATAAAGCTCTCTTAAAAACTCAACATCTTCAGCAGCATAGCTAAGCTGTGCCTCTGTTAAAGGTCTTTTCAGCCAATTACTCTTTTGGCTAGATTCTTTTTCCTCAACTGATAGCACCTTAAATGTCAGCGAACTCAAAGAGCAAGGAGGGAAATTTAAAAGACTAGCTGCTATACTTAAATCGAAAATATTTTTAGGAAAGCAATCTAGAGAATGAAGTAATCTGATGTCTTCACCAAAAGCAAAAACAATCTTCTCTATGGAGTCATCTTCCAACATTTTGTAAACAGAGCTTAAATCCTCAACCTGAAGTGCGTCTATTAAATAGATGCTGTCTGATATTTTTAACTGGACCATGCTTAAATTAAACCCATAAGCATATCTGTTTTTATCAAACTCAAGGTCTACCCCTGCTTGTTTAGCATTTTTCAAAACAGAAGCTAGATCTTCTAGCTCGATTTGTTCAGTGATGTATTTAAATGATTCCATTTGTCTTTTACAAATTTATCTTTTAAATAGTTTGTAACCAGCATAAAATGGCATAGCTTTTGAACATAGGGTTTGAAGAATAATAGAGTAAGAACGAAATGAAGTTCATCCCCAAACAAAATAGATTACGTACCTTTATCCTTCAATAAAATAACAATGAAAAAATTAAGTTCTATTTCCCTTATATCAGTAGTAGTAGTAGTTAGTATATCAGCTTTTAGCTTTTGTTCTAACTCTAGCGCCTCTGTAAACACCACTGCCTCTGAGGTAGCTGTAAAAGCTATTAAAAAGAAAGGTCTAGCTCAAGCTATTCCCGAAGTTATTAAGACTAAAAAATTAGTTGACACCACTAATTCCATCAAGGAGCCTTTAACTAAAGGGACTATAGAGAAGGATGGATTAACATGGTATACCGACTTACAACTAGCACATAAAAAGTCCACAGAAACTGGAAAACCAGTACTTGGTTTTTTCACAGGTTCTGACTGGTGTGGATGGTGCTTTAAATTACACGACAATGTATTGGTTAAAGATGAGTTCCTAGAATGGGCTGAGGAGAATGTGGTGTTAATGGAGATAGATTTCCCTAGAAGAACTGCTCTAGACCCTGAGTTAAAAGCTCAAAATGATAATCTTCAAAAAGTTTTTAATGTTTCAGGATTCCCTACTGTATGGTATTTCACCACTGAAGTGAGCAGTGAAACTGGAAAGCTTAATTTAACTGCCTTAGGAAAGACAGGTTATCCAAGAGCTCCAGCAGGTCAAGAGGCTACTGCCTTTATAGCTGCCTCAGATGCCATAATTATGAACTAAAAAAGATACTACGACATAAAAAAAGCCCCATTCATTTTATGAATGGGGCTTTTTTAATGTCGTACTATTTAAGAAATCTAACTATCGCTAATCAAATTAATTACTTGGCAAACTTTTCTATTACGTTTTGTGTAACTCCAGTATTGCTAAATCCACCATCATGGAATAAATTCTGCATTGTCACATACTTAGTTAAATCACTAAACATAGAAATACAATAGTTAGCACAATCCAGAGAACTTGCATTTCCTAATGGGCTCATTTGTTCAGAGAAAGATATAAACTCGTCAAACCCCTTTACTCCGCTACCTGCAGTGGTAACTGTAGGAGATTGTGAAATGGTATTAATACGAACTTTACTCTTCTCTCCGTAGTGATAACCGAAACTTCTAGTGATAGACTCTAATAAAGACTTAGCGTCTGCCATATCATTGTAATCTGGAAATACTCTCTGAGCAGCTATATACGTTAAAGCTACCACAGAACCCCAATCATTAATGGCGTCCATTTTCATAGCAGTACTCAATGTCTTGTGAAGAGACATAGCACTTACATCCATAGTTTTATGGTACCAATCATAATTTAAGTCTGTGTAATGCTTATTCTTTCTCACATTTGGAGACATTCCTATAGAATGAAGAACGAAATCTATTTTTCCTCCTAGAGCTTCCACAGACTTTTCGAAAACATTAGTTAAGTCTTCCACACTTGTAGCGTCTGCCGGTATAACAAGTGCATTCCCACACTTTTCAGCTAGTTGGTTTATTTCACCCATCCTCATAGCTATTGGGGCATTTGTCAACGTAAACTCGGCTCCTTCTTCGTAGGCTCTTTCGGCCACTTTCCATGCTATAGACATGTCGTTGAGCGCACCGAAAATGATTCCTTTTTTTCCTTTTAATAATCCATTTGACATGGTTCTTAAGTTTTGTGGTTTATGACCCCAAATCTAAACTTTTTTTGAGATAGCTGAAGCAGCTAAATAAGAGGTTGTCCACGCCGCTTGAAAGTTATAGCCACCGGTATATCCATCTATATTTATTACCTCTCCGGCAAAGTATAAACCCGAAGCTTTTTTACTCTCCATTGTTTTGAAATTCACTTCTTTTAAGCTTACGCCTCCCGCAGTTACAAATTCCTCTTTAAAAGTACTTTTACCATTTACCTGATATTCCATTCTTTTTAAAGAAGAAATCAAAGAGCTTTTTTCTGCTTTTCTTAATTCAGGCCAAATTCTGTCTTCGGGTACTTTAGCCGCACTTAGCAGGTAATTCCAGAATCTCTTAGGAAAATCAAATGTATTGTGATTATAAATATTCTTCGTAGAGCTCCTTTGAACATCCATTAACATCTCGGATAGTACATCTTCATTCACCTCAGGAATAAAATCCACTAAAATTCCGAATTTATAATCTAACTCATTTAATAGAGGTGCTTCGGCAGAGGACAACTTCAAAATAGCAGGTGCACTTAAACCCCAATGAGTGAATAACAATGGACCAGTAGTAAAAGACTTTTTTTTCTTAATCTTCACCTTGACATTAGCTATACTCAATCCAGCTAGATCATGGATTTTTTTATCAGCTATATTAAAAGTGAATAATGATGGAACAGGCTCGACTATTCTGTGGCCTAGAGATTTTAACAGCTTCCAGATTTTAGACGAACTACCAGCTGCCATTATAATATCGTCAGCTTCTAGGCGTTCATCATTAATATCCACAAACCATTTACTTCCTATTCTTTCAATGGAGTTTACTCCTGATTTCAACCTCACTTTTACGCCATACTTTTCTACTTCATCAGTAAAACAGTCGATTATAGTCTGTGAAGAATTAGAAACTGGAAACATTCTGCCGTCTTCTTCAGTTTTTAACTCTACTCCTCTTTCTTCAAACCACTTAATAGTATTCAACGGTTGGAAATTATAAAAAGCTCCTAGTAATTCTTTCTTTCCCCTAGGGTAAAATTTCACTAATTCTTTAGGTTCGAAACATGAATGTGTAACATTACATCTTCCTCCTCCTGAAATTTTAACTTTTCCTAAAACTGAATTTGATTTTTCCAGAATGGTAATTCTATAATCCGGGCAAGACTTGGCGAGGTTAATCGCACCAAAGAATCCAGCGGCTCCTCCTCCTATAATAAGTATACTTCTCATGGCTATTTTTGAAAAAACCCCTACTTGCGCAGAGGTTTTAACTTAACTGAAAAACTAAAAACTATCTTAATCCTTTAATCGCGCAAGGTCATAACGGATTTTGACTTAACAAATGTAGTTTAAAACATACACTTTGGTCAGAGGATATAAGAACTATTAATTAAGCCTCATTTCATCAAATCAATTTTTATAGACATACATATAAATTTCTATCTTCGGCAGCCTATAATTAATAGAGAAAATGAAAAAAATATTTACACTACTAGCATTTATGAGTTTGATGAGTCCTTTTTTAGTTGCTCAAAACTCTGACATCACTTTAGAGGAGATATGGGCAAGCGGAAAGTTCAGTGCTGATTACGTTTGGGGTCAACGCTCCATGAGTGAAGGTAAGCACTACACTACTTCTGAAGGAGGTAAAATAATAAAGAATGCCTATTCTACTGGTGAAGAAGTAGCTGTCATTTTTGACCCTTCTAATTTCGCAGAAGAAGAAGAGCTGAATGTGAGCGATTATCAGTTTAGCGCAGATGAGAGTAAGCTATTGCTGGCATCTGAAACTGAATCTATATACAGACACAGCAGCAGGTCTAACTATTACATATATAGTATAACGAATAATACATTAACTCCATTAACCGACTTTAGTAAAGGAAAACAGAGACTGGCTGAATTCAGTCCTAATGGAGATAAAGTAGCCTTTGTTAGAAAGAATAATTTATTCAGTGTAGAAAACGGAGAGGAAACTCAAATCACAGTTGACGGTGAGATGAATAAAATCATTAACGGAGCTACTGATTGGGTTTACGAGGAGGAGTTTGGTTTTGACAAAGGCTTTTACTGGTCTCCTGATGGAGATAGATTAGGCTTTTACAGAATGGATGAAAGTGAAGTGAAAGAATTCCAAATGGCTATGTATGGAGACTTATATCCAGAGCAGTATAAGTTTAAATACCCTAAAGCTGGGGAAAAGAACTCTGATGTTTCTATTCATGTGTTTGATTTCAACTCTGGAAAAACGAGACTGGTGAACACAGGAAAAGAAAAGGATATCTACTTCCCTAGAATCCAGTGGAGTTTGAGCAATGACGGTCTATGTATTATGAGATTAAACAGGCATCAGAACCACTTAGAGTTTTTACTTACTGATTTAACTCAGAAAAATTTAGGAGATATCAAGCCGAGTAAAATCTATGATGAAACCTCGGATACCTACATAGAGATTAATGACAACCTGACCTTTATGGATGATAACAACTGTTTCCTATGGAATAGCAGTAAGGACGGTTATAACCACTTGTATTTATTCGATACTACTGGTAAAGAAAAAGCTCAGCTTACATCTGGAAATTGGGATGTGATTGAATATTTAGGAGTAGATGAAAAGAAAGGAATGATCTACTATTCTAGTTCTGAGGTTTCACCGATGGAGCAGCATATTTATAAAAAAGGAATTTATAAAAGAATAAAAGAAAAATTATCAACTAAATCAGGTGTTAACAGTGCCACATTTAGCGCAGGATTTAAATATTATGTAATCAATAACTCCAGCGCTAATACTCCTGCATCTTTTGTGCTGTATAACACTAAAGGTAAAGAGATAAGAACTTTGGTAGATAACGCAGCGTTGCAACGCACGTTAGAAACATACGACTTAACTCCCAAAGAATTTTTCACCTTCGAAAACACAAATGGAGATGAGCTAAACTGCTGGATGATTAAACCAGCCAACTACGATGTTTCTAAAAAATATCCTGTTTATGTCAATATCTATGGTGGTCCTGGACATAATACTGTAATGGATAGTTTTGACGGAAGAAACTACTTATGGCACCAGTTATTAAGTCAAGCAGGCTATTATGTTATCTCATGTGATCCAAGAGGGACTATGTTCAGAGGAAAAGAATTCTTCCATAGCACCTACTTGCAGTTGGGAAAAAACGAAACAGAAGATTTTATAGACTTAGCCAAGCATTTAAAAACATGGGGAGATGTGGATGCAGAAAGAATAGGAATTCAAGGATGGAGCTATGGAGGATATATGGCTAGTAACTGCATCACACAAGGAGCAGATGAATTTAAAATGGCTATAGCAGTGGCTCCAGTAACTAACTGGAAGTACTATGATTCTATTTACACAGAACGATTTATGCGAACTCCGCAGGAGAATAAAGATGGTTATGAAAATAACTCTCCTATAAATCATGTAGAAAAATTAAAAGGAAAGTATTTCTTAATCCACGGCTCTGCCGATGATAACGTGCACTACCAGAACACTATGGAGATGGTAAATGCACTAGTAGCCAATAATAAACAGTTCGATTTATTTATTTATCCAGACAGAAACCATGGTATTTACGGAGGCTATACTCGTCTTCATTTGTTTACCATGATGAGAGACTATATATTTGAAAACTTATAATTAACTAACCAATTAATAATTAATCAAATGAAAGAAAGCGGACACAAGCTAGATCATGAGCTAACTCCTGACGAAGGAGAAAATCAAATGTTCGGGCACCCAAAAGGGTTGTTCTATTTATTCTTTGCTGAGCTATGGGAACGTTTTTCATTCTATGGAATGAGAGCTTTGTTAGTTCTTTATCTAATAAATGACTTATTCCAAAATTTAGCTAACGGGACAGAAGTAGCTTATGAAATATATGCCGCTTATGGATCTTTGGTTTATTTCACTCCTGCTCTCGGTGGAATGATAGCAGATAGGTTAATTGGTCATAAAAATTCTATTGTGCTTGGTGCTATATTAATGACGCTCGGTCATTTTGTAATGGCATTTGAAGATGAGTATATTTTTTATATAGCTTTAGGTCTTCTTATTATGGGTAATGGGTTCTTTAAGCCTAACATTTCTACGATGGTAGGTGGCCTTTACAAACAAGGAGATGTGAGAAGAGATGCAGGATTCACCATTTTCTATTTAGGTATAAATGTGGGTGCATTTATCGCACCACTAATCTGTGGATGGCTTGGTACAAGTTATGGATGGCATTATGGTTTTGGTGCAGCTGGAATTGGAATGTTAGCAGGACTTGCAGTGTTCTGGTATGGTGCAGGAAATAACATCTATGGCGACCAAGGACATCAGCCGAAAGAATGGAAAGACAAAACTATAGCAGGAATGAACATAAGAGTTCCTGTTTGGATTCTATCATTTGCAGCTGTACCTGTTTTTGCTTACTTAGTACAAAACAACTCAACTAAAATATTAGCGGGTATTTTTGAAGACATGGGCATGCTGCAGTTCCTTCTCTTTACTCTCTTATTGTTAGTGATCTTGTATATCGTATTTATTTCGATTTTCAAACTATCTAGACAAGAGGTTTCGAGGCTAGTAGTAGTTTGCGTGTTGACCTTATTCATCACAGTTTTCTGGTCGTTCTTCGAACAATCAGGAAGTGCTCTTACTAATTTTGCTGAACAAAATGTGAATTTGGTAGGTCTAAACGCTTCTCAAACTAATTCAATCAACCCATTCTGGATTATGATTCTGGCTATTCCATTCTCTTTAATGTGGAAAGCATTGGACAAAAGAGGACTAAACCCAAATACTCCAGTAAAATTTGCTTTAGGTATTGCTCAGTTGGGTGTTGGTTTCTTAGTGTTCTCATTGGCAGCAGGAAGTGCTGATGCTAATGGTATGGTGCCGATGATGTTCTTGATTATTGGTTATCTACTTCTTACAACTGGAGAACTCTTTGTTTCTCCTATTGGTCTTTCCAAAGTTACTGAACTTTCTCCTGCTTGGCTAACTGCTTTTATGATGGGAGTTTGGTTCTTATCTTCTTCTTTCGCTCACTTTATAGCTGGAATAATTTCCAAAATGACTATTAGCGATAATGGAGCAGATGGATGGATTCAAACCACGGCAAAGGGTATAACAGGAATGAATGATTCTGCTCTAGACGGAGCTAGTGAAGGCATGATTAACTTAGCCAACTACACTAATGTATTTGCTCAAATAGGAATTTTATCTTTAATAATAGCTGCAATGGCTTTAGCGGTCTCACCTATTTTGAAAAAGATGATGTACGGAGTAAAATAGATCCAAAATAATTTATTTAAAAGCCCTCTAACGAGGGCTTTTTTTTTACACCGTTTTTGGTAACCTTTTGGTGATAATCGAGGTAAATTTGTTAGTATATTGCAACGCTAATTAATCCCCCTAAAAACAGTAATAAAAGACATGAGTGAAACCGCGAAAATTATCTTAGACGGAAAGGAATATGAACTTCCAGTAATCACAGGAAGCGAAAACGAAAAAGCCATAGACATAAGCAAGTTAAGAGCAATGACTGGATATGTTACTATGGACCCTGGGTTTAAAAACACAGGTTCCACAAAATCTGCCATTACATTCTTAGATGGTGAAAAAGGTATTCTAAGTTATCGTGGTTATCCTATAGAGCAGTTAGCAGAAAAGGCTTCTTTTATCGAAGTCTCTTATTTATTGATTTATGGAGAACTTCCTAATGCTGAACAATTAGAGTATTTCAGTGAGAGTATTACTCATCATACTTTGGTGCATGAGGATATGAAACGTTTCTTCGAAGCTTTTCCTACTAATGCTCACCCTATGGGTATTTTGAGTTCTATGATCTCTTCTCTTTCTACATTCTATCCTGAGTCTCAAAACCCGAATAGATCAATAGAAGATATAGATTTAACTATACATAGACTGATAGCTAAGTTACCTACTCTAGCGGCTCAAGCGCATAAAAACAGCATGGGACATCCGTTGATCTACCCTAATAACGATTTAAGCTACACTAAGAATTTCTTGAACATGATGTTCGGAATGCCTACTGAAGATTATGATATTAACCCTGTGGTTAATGATGCATTAAATAAGCTTCTTATTCTTCATGCTGATCATGAGCAGAACTGTTCTACTTCTACAGTAAGAGTCGTAGGTTCTTCTCAGGCCAATTTATACTCTTCTATATCGGCAGGTATAGCAGCCTTGTGGGGTCCACTTCATGGAGGTGCTAACCAGGCAGTAATTGAAATGTTGGAATCTATAAAGTCAAGTGGAACTCCACTTCAGCATTGGGTAGACAAAGCAAAAGATAAATCTGACTCATTTAGATTGATGGGATTCGGGCATAGAGTATATAAGAATTTCGATCCTAGAGCTAAGATTATTAAGAAAGCTGCTGACGATGTACTAGAGGCTTTAGGAATAGATGACCCTGTTTTAAACATAGCCAAAGAATTAGAGGCTGTAGCATTAAAAGATCCTTATTTTGTAGAAAGAGGATTATATCCTAATGTAGATTTCTATTCAGGAATTATATATAGAGCTCTAGGAATACCTACTGAAATGTTTACTGTAATGTTCGCTCTAGGGAGACTACCTGGATGGATAGCACAGTGGAAAGAAATGGTAGAAGATAGAGCTCCTATTGGTAGACCAAGACAAATCTATACTGGTGCTAACGCCAGAGATTATGTAGATATTAAAAATAGATAGATTTTTTTTCTTAAAAGAAACAAGCCCTCTTCTGGTACTGCCATTAGAGGGCTTTTTATTTGGTTATTATAATAATTCCAATTACTCATACTGTATAAATCCTGCTTGTTATTTGTAATAAAATGATTCTCCCTTGGGGAATTAACTATTTGCAGACCTTATTTTAGCAGAATGGAAAATGGATATGTAAAAGTCAGAACCGAAAATTTTATTTCTACTATAGAGTTTTATCACCCAGCAAGTAATTCTTTACCTGGCGGCATCTTAGCCGAATTGGCTGCTGCCATAACACGTTTAGGAACTGATGAAAAAACATTAGTAATTATCCTAAAAAGTGCAGGTGAAAGAGCGTTTTGTGCTGGAGCGAGCTTTGATGAACTTATAGCTATCGATGATGAAGCTACCGGTAAAAAGTTCTTTTCAGGATTTGCTAGTGTAATTAACGCTTGTAGGAAGTGTCCGAAATTTATTATTGGCAGAGTCCAAGGTAAAGCTGTCGGTGGTGGTGTAGGCGTGGCTTCTGCGGTAGACTATTGCTACGCTACTAAGCATGCTGCGGTAAAGCTATCAGAATTGGCTGTAGGAATAGGTCCATTCGTAGTAGGTCCTGCTGTAGAACGGAAAATAGGAAATTCTGCCATGAGCCAGTTAACTATAAATGCTACGGAGTGGAAAAGTGCTGATTGGGCTGCGGAAAAAGGACTCTATGCAGAAACTTTCGACACTGCTGAAGAGATGGATACAGCTATCCAAGATTTGTCCAATAAACTAGCTACGAGTAATCCTGAGGCGATGAGAATGCTCAAGGAAATATTCTGGCAAGGTACGGAGCACTGGGATACGCTCCTGGCTGAGCGCGCCCAAATGAGCGGAACCCTTGTTTTAAGTGATTTCACTCGAAATGCGATTAATAAGTTTAAATCCAAATAATGAAAACTTTCACTTGGCGCTACTTTCTGATCGCTTTTCTGGGGGCTTCACTCCTATTGGGCTGTTCTAAACATTCGATTAACTCTCTTTCAACGTCTAACCTAAATTTTTCTAAAGGAGAGATTGAATTGATTATGGCTACAGACACTCATAGCGCTATGAGAGTTTGGAAAATAGATGCTATTTCTGACTCTCTGTTACTCAGACAGAAATGTTCAGATGTCATCTTTAATTCAAGCGATACAGTTCTAAGTAGTTTTATAAAGAAATTGCATAAGACTGTCATAGACAGTGTTAATCAAGGAGTAGGTATAGCAGCACCACAGGTAGGGATTCTAAAAAACATTATTTGGGTGCAGAGATTTGACAAACTAAACTACCCTTTCGAAGTTTATATAAATCCTACTATCACCTATTACTCTGAGGAGAAACAGCCTTGTAGAGAAGGGTGTTTATCTATTCCTAACAGAATAGATACTACCCAAATCCGGTCTCAGTTAATTGAAATTAAATACCTGGATAAGGATGGCCTATCAAGAAATGAATCTGTAGAAGGGTTTACTGCGGTGATTTTTCAGCATGAAATAGATCATCTGAACGGAATTCTTTACATAGATCATTTGGATTAAAAATCGATCCTACAAATTCGTATGCAGTCTTCTAGACGTTTCTTGGTTTGAAAAATTACTGAATTATTTTTGAAATAATTTCCTCCGCTCTTTAGCATAAAGGAAAAATCCTTAGACGACTTCAAAGAAGTTACTTTCCGCGGACTTCCTTTTGTTGGATTAACAGATAACCTGAAAAGTGAGAGGTCTTTGGAGCTGCTTACTGAATACTTCTCGTTCACAGAACTAGAAGTATTATCTGCATAGATCAAGTGAAATTTGTTATTCTCTAAGAGGCTTATAGTTTTCATATAGCCCACTGGTAAATAGAGGTTTCTACAAACAAACTTCCCCCAATTATAACTCAACTCTCCATTAAACTGGAATAACCCAAGTGTTCCTCCAGAGAGACTTTCTTTATTACCGACATCTCTATTTCTTCCCTCGAAATTTTCAAAGTATTGATGCCGAAAATGATGGCTAGCTCTTTTACTTATAAAACGGCCTACGATAAGAGGAGAGTTTTCTAGTTCGATGACATTTTCTACTGTGAAATGAGGGATTTCTGCCGGGTTACCTTTAGAAATAATTTTTTCGATTTCACTTGAATTGAAATAAGATGCTTCCAATATTTCTTCAGTAGAATAATCATGGAACGTTAAATCAATCGAATCTCCTAATTCCTCTGACAAGTCTACCTTTCCTATGAGTATTCCTGATGAAGCCCTATGATTCTCTCGATAAAACGATCCTGCCAAATAGGTGTGATGGAGAGAACTAAATACCGCTATTTCATTAATATGCCTGTTTTCACTAGAGATAATCTTTGTTCTATTTAGAACTTCTCCTGTACTAGCTTCAAGTGCTACCAGCTCGAAATTATACCTATAAGATATATCAGCTGGACTATTCTTAGTAAGAAAAAAATAGTGTCCTTGACTGTTTATCACTCCAGGAAGAATCTCAAATTCAGAAAAATAGGTCTGTGTTTCGCTAGTTTCCCATAATCGATTTAACTCACAATCAAAAAACGTATGGCGAACTTTTACATCTAGCTCTTTCTTACTGGTTTTCTTTTTAAATACATCTTCTCTGGATTCTACAGACGTAATCATAAGGTTAGCATAGTTATCTAAAATAGCCGAGAAATAGCCATCAAAGGGTTGTCTGATATTAGTATTGTAGATTTTACCCTTATTCATTTTGGCTATTATTCTACGCTCACTTAAATCCTCTAGATCAGCTATTTGGATGGCCGCAGCATGAAGAGAAAGAACTTCTTTATTTCTCTCACACAATAAGAGGTAGCAATACTCATCGTTGACCAAAACCTCGATATCCTTAAAATCATAGGTAAAGAAATTGATGAAATCTCCTCTTAGTACTATCTGCCTTTTGTCAATAACACGGAGAGAATCATCTAATTTCTCTATCACCACAGCAGCCTTTCCCAAGCCATGTTTTAATCTAACCTGTAAAGAATTTCCATTGGCTAGCGGAATTAATTCCCTGATATCGTATAAATTATTTACTGCAGTAATACAGTTTGAAACCTCTACTCTTTGCTGACAATTAGCCACATAAGATAGACTTAACGCCAGGAACAGAAATGAGATTGGAGCAAGTAAAAATGGTTTCATTTCACTAGGCTATCCACCCGTCTTTATTCCAGTTAGGAGGCCTTTTTTCTATAAATGCATCTCGGCCTTCTTTAGCTTCATCGGTCATGTAAGCCAACCTAGTAGCTTCACCTGCAAATATTTGCTGTCCTACCATTCCATCATCGGTTAAATTCATGGAGAATTTCAACATTTTAATCGCAGTAGGAGATTTTCCAAGTATTTCTTGAGCCCATTGCCACGCAGTAGATTCTAACTCTGCATGTGGAACTACAGCATTCACCATACCCATTTCATACGCTTCCTGAGCTGAATAACTTCTTCCTAAAAAGAAAATTTCTCTTGCCTTTTTTTGACCTACCATTTTGGCCAAATATGCTGAGCCATAACCACCATCGAAACTAGAAACATCCGCATCTGTTTGTTTAAACATGGCGTGTTCTTTACTGGCCAAAGTCAAATCACATATTACGTGTAAGCTATGACCGCCACCGGCAGCCCATCCAGGAACTACTGCTATGACTACTTTAGGCATAAACCGAATTAGCCGTTGAACTTCCAGAATATTCAATCTGTGGTTACCATCTTCACCTACATAGCCTCTTTCTCCTCTTACTTTTTGATCTCCGCCACTACAAAAAGCATAAACACCATCTCTCGAGGATGGTCCTTCACCGGTTAGTAGCACCACTCCTATGGAGCTATCTTCGTGGCATGCATAAAATGCATCATACAGCTCACTTGTCGTGCTTGGTCTAAATGCATTTCTTACATCAGGTCTGTTAAATGCTATTCTAGCTACATTCCCGCATCTTTTAAAAGTGATGTCTTTAAACTCTTTGACTGTCTTCCACTCTGGTGTACTCATCATTATTCTACAGTTTTTATTAGCATTCCTTTCTCTACTTGATCCGTTAAGTTCATTCCATTTAGAATGGCCAACTCTTCTAACCTGCCTTCTGGCGTTCCGAATCCAGTCATCACTTGACTAAAAGTAGCTGATTGGTTAACGGTTTTAATCTTTATTCTTTCGGGCTGCTTGTTTAACATATTAGCATCGCTCAGTGGTCTGAAACTTTTCATAACCTCGTTAAATATAGAAAGACTTTCTGGAAATATACTACTATTAGAAGCTCCGCCTAGTGTGTAAATTAATCCATTATATTCTATTAGGGATATTTTAATTTTCACAGGATCGGCTAATGGCTCTGCACCCAGCACTAAGTTCTGCGTAGCAATAAGTGTTTTGACCGTAAGTCCATTATACGTAGTTTCTCTTTGTTCTAAAACAGCTAAATCATAAGACTGAATAGTATTCGCATAAGCCTCATCTAAATTAGCTCCCTGAGCTAAAGACAAAAACATCATAGAAGAGCCATCTTCTGGTGCCATTTGAAATTGCTGCGGACTATTTTGATGGCTCCAAGTCTGAGGTACATCGAACTGGAATTTTAATTCTGGGTGAAAAAACGTATCGTCTTCCACAAAACCCTGTCTGGGATCATCACCATAAGTAAGGCCATCTATCATTTCTAAGTATGAATTCCTACCCACTTTTGGATCATTCATATTTAACTTTAGTTTCCAAGCAGCAGCTAACTCGGCTACTCTTTCTCTTCTGTTATTAGGATCAGGATGGGTAGACAGAAACTCTGGAATAGAAACACCTGCTTGTTCTTGCTTCCGCGCTAGCGTATTAAAAAACATCGCCATCTTTTGAGCATCATACCCAATCTTAGAAGAATACTCTACTCCCAATTCATCTGACTGTGACTCTGCATTTCTACCAAATTTTAATAGAAGAAGTTGAACTCCCTGAGAAGCAGATTGTAAATCCACTAATTCTGGTGCAGCTATGGCACCAGCTATTACTCCGACTTGAGCTAAAGTGGCATCTCTTTTCGACTTCACCGAATGGCGAGCGGTAATATGACCGATTTCATGACCTAATACTCCGGCAAATTCAGCTTCATTATTAAAATGCGCCATTATACCTCTAGTAAAATAAACATAGCCTCCAGGCACAGCGAATGCATTTACCACAGGAGAATCCATTATTTTAAATTCGTAATCATAATCTGGGTTGTGAGAAATATTAGCCATCCTTATTCCCATATCATTAAAATAGGTCTGAATCTCTTGATCTTCATACAAACCGAAACTGGCGACTATTTCTGGGTCATAAGAGGCTCCCATGGCCTTTTCTTTTTCAAAGGAATCTACAGCGAATTGCTTTTTTCCCGTAACTGGATTTAATACACATGACCCTAATAATAGAGTTATAGCAGCTACTATAAAAACCTTGTGAAATTTCATCTAATTAATTTTCTGCGAAGTTAATCAAATACTGAATTAAGACGTTTCAAATCACAAAAGACATTACTGGCTACCTTAAAACAAAAACAAGGGCTTAAACCTTTAGTAATAAATAACTTGTAGTTAGAAGTGATTAATCTCAATGACCAATAACTCCACGCTAAAAGCTTAGTTCCATTGTTATTTTTCGTCCCTCTTTATGAAGGGGTTATTTGACCATGAAAATCTAAGAAACAGCAAACATTAACCGTAATTCATTTGTCAAAAATGACATTTCAACAATCGTGTAGGCTTTTTAATGGATTGTATTTTGAAGATTTTAAACATACATTTGACTATGTCTAAAAAAAGAATCTTTCTGCTAATTCTAGTAGCGCTAACTGCTCTGTACTTCCTAGGACCTCAACCTGATGCTCCGCTATACAAATTTCAATTACCAGTTAATTTTCCTTCTGAATTAGCACTCGTGGATGGTTTTATTAAAGAGTCTAATTCTATTCATAATATTAAACCTGACAATGAAAGTGTTCTAATATGGGCAGACAGCTCTGCATCTAAAACAGAATATGCACTGGTGTACCTACATGGTTTTTCTGCATCTCCTGGAGAAGGAAATCCTGTGAATAAGGACATCGCTAAAGAGTACGGAATGAATATTTACATTCCTAGATTAGCTCATCACGGATTAAACTCTAACGAGCCGCTGCTTGAGTTTTCTGGTGCTGACTTCATGAATTCGGCTTACGAAGCCATTAAACTAGCTGAACTCTTAGGAGAAAAAGTTATAGTAATGTCATGTAGTACAGGTGGAACAGCTTCTTTATATTCTATAGCTTACTCAGATGTCAACGTTCATTCTCAGATTATGTACTCTCCTAATATTAGTTTGTTTGATCCAAAAGCTCCCCTATTAACTATGCCATGGGGTCTTCAAATAGCACGATTAGTAAAAGGAAGTGAGTACAATATTTGGGAGGTTCCTAATGACGCAGAAAATTACTGGTATGGAAAATACCGACTAGAAGCCGCAGTAGAGCTTCAGAATATGCTAGAATCCTCTATGACTCCAGCTACTTTCTCTAAAATTAGTGTTCCCACATTCGTCAGCTATTACTATAAGGATGATAACAGTCAAGATAACGTAGTATCAGTAGAAGCCATCAAAGACATGATTAGCCAACTTTCAGTACCTAAGGAGTCTTTAATTGAGCATGCTTTTACCACAGTAGATGCTCATGCGTTGCAAAGCGAATACTTCTCTAAAGACATCCCTGAAGTAAAAAATCAGACCAGAGAATTCATCGAGAATGTCTTAAAAATAAAAAAGCCCTAAACAATAAAGTTTAAGGCTAATTAATACAAATTACTTTCTAAATCTATCGCGCGTAAAGAGTGACATCTAGCTCGATCTCATCACTAATAAAGAAGTCCTTAGAAGAGCCGAGAAATGCTACTCCGTATTGTTGTCTATCAAAGACCATCTTCGCATTAACTACTTTTTTGCCTTTTTCTTCTGACACTACAACATCTGAATAGCTCTCTTTCTGGGTTTTACCTCTAATAGTTAAAGCGACTGTTCCAGGATCTTTAAACCTAAGCGCAGCTTCTCCAAACTCTTTCGTATTGAAGAAATCATCTGATTGTAAATGACCTATTAAACCCTCCTTTGTATTCTTAGCATCATAGTTGGTATCGGTAGCAGTCATTGTACTCATATCTACAACTAAACCTCCACCAAGCACTTGGTTTCCTTGAATCTTTACTCCTCCTGATTTAAATTTCAGTGTTCCTGTATGATCTTTCACTTTAAGAATAGATCCTTTCCATACAATAACACTTCTTTTCGTATCAATATCGAATTTCTCCACAGCCCCTTTATCTGCGTTTGGTGGGGCTGAATCGGCTGAAGAGTTATCTGCTGCAGGAGTTGTTTTAGTGTCGCCACCACATGAAGTTAGAAGTAATCCAATAGATAAAACTCCTGTTAAAATTAGTCTGTTCATTTTCATTTTGTTCTTTTTTAATATATTTTCTTATTTATCCTTCTTGATTTCTTTAACTATATTTTTATACTCGAAGGTATGACTCTCTTCAATTAGCGAAGCTTTTTTTAGAAAATGAATTACATTTTCAAGCATTTTTTCTGACACAGTGCTTGAAGAGGACCATTCAGTGCTATGAAACCAATTTTCTATATCTTCCTCCTTTTGCTCGTATCTCTTACTCAATAATTGAATCGCATTTGGCAATTTCACAAATTGTGCTGCGGCAAATTGAATAATAGAGACCAAATCACCAATTTCTGAAGAGGCTTTATCTAACACATTATCAGAAGCTGCAATCACGAAACAGGGCCAAGGAGTAATAAACTCTCCTAGACTCTTGAGTGCCCCAGAATCTACATAAGGTTTGGCTGTATATTTTTCCCAGTAAAAAACATCTGTCTCCAATTTCTCTAAACTTTCTAAAGCACCGTCTAAATTTTTAATCTCCACTAAATTACTTTCATCTATCGTCTTGCTTTTTATCATAGCATCCACCATAGGCATTAAATGAGATCCTGAACCTTTTCTACTTATAGCATATTTCTTATCGAAAATTTCACTGTAGTACTCTAAGTCATTTAGGCTGCTCGTATGCACTCCCCAAATTAGAGGTGTCTCGATATAATTGGAGACTATTTTAGATGGATTTCCATTTATAATATCTCTCACTATTCCTTCGGTAAGTATTATGCAGATATCTACCTCATCTTTCCTTAGAGCTTCACACATCGCTCCTGTTCCTCCTTTAAAAGTTTTCCATTCTACATTTATATTTTCAGACTTAAATAATCCATTCTCAAGGGCTAAATGCCATGGTAAATTAAAATGTTCAGGAACTCCTCCTACCCTAATATTTAACATAGTATTATTTTTAGAACTTAATTCTCACGTACTAAAGGAACAATATTACTCACCATAAATTTGAAGAATCACACCTTTTTAATCATTAAGCTTTGTTAATAGTTCCAACAGGTATTAACTGGCGTATACTATGAGATAACACTCAACTGAAAACGAAAGAAACTGAGCGTTTACTTTGTAATCAAAGTCAAGGAAAGCTGTTTAATTGTAAAAGCTAGGGAATAAGAAGTTTCTATTCGTATAGGTTCTACTTCTGAGATGCACTTGTCTACCTGAGTATAGTAACGCTTCCCTTTTTGGTGAACGCCTGAGAATCTAAACTTCTGTATTTAAGAATATATGAATAGACTCCATTGGGCACATAATAATCACCAAAACTATCTTCACCCTTCCAATGAACTTCTGGGTCAAAACTTTCAAACACTAAATTTCCCCACCGATTAAAGACTCTTAGAGCATATTCATCTATACCTCTTATCTCTATTTTCCAAACATCATTTATACCGTCATTATCTGGAGTAAAGGCATTAGGTACGTAGACTATGGCTGGGACATTTACAAGATCAGTATAAAGACTTTCACAGCCCGCAGAAGTAGTTACAGTAAGTGTGGCTCCTATGTAACCTGCCAAGTTAAACGTATGCGACAAGGACTCTAAATCAGATTCAAAACCATCTGTAAACTCCCATAGGTATGAGCAATCTGCACATGGAGAATCTAAGTTTGGAGCGAAGAAATAAGTCTCTTCTTCTAGTGAACTAACCTCAAATAGAGATTCTACATGTTGAACTTCTACATAAACCTCATTTATTGCTGAATTTCCACAAAGATCATTCACTTCGAGTTCATATAAATTCGAATACGAAGGAGATACGTTTATAGGATTCCCTTGTTCTATTAGATTATTCCCTGACCAAGTATACGTTAAATCCCCTGTCCCTCCTGTAGAAGAAGCTGCAAGTGAAGCAACTCCTTCGAAACAAATAATAGTGTCGCTTACTAATGTTATCTGTATCGGTTCAGAGACTATAAATAATTCTGTTTGAACTGTAACCGTATTCCCACATCCCGCGTCCCCGCTCAGTTCTATAATAGCGTTCTCTGTAGATTGATAGGTAGCAGTAAGTTCAGTAACTTCGTATAAGTCATCATTATCTCCCCAAGTATACATGACGTCATCGATGTAATTAGAAGTCGCTTCAATCTCAAAGGTACTCAAGCAATCTCCAGATAAAAGCACAGGCATTTCTATCACTAGCGGTTCCATAACTAATTCTATGTTTAAGGAATCTGTCGTTTCTTGATTACAGAAATCAGATACTGTAAGAATAACTATTTCTGTTTCTTCTAGTTCTAAAGATGCAAGGCTATTATTTCCTAAATTTTGATTGTCCAATGTTACCCAAGAGTATGTGTAAGGCTCAACTCCTGACAAAACCGTTCCTGATAAAAACATTTCTTCTAGGCAGCCTCCTTCCTGATCTGCTCCTGCATAAATCTCTAAAGGTTCTGGCGCGCTGATAATAACGTCTACATTTTGAAAAAAGAATCCATTACAGTTATCTGAAACCGTAATCTGGAGATTCACAGGATCTGATGTAGTTAAATCTAATATGGCTTCATTACCTATATTATTGAAATTAGATAAGTCAGTCCAATTAATAAAGAAAGGACCTTCACCTGTTATCACTGCTTCTATGGAAACATCACCAGGACACATAAGCACTTCCTCAGGAACAATTACGACTAGAGGTTCTAAATCATTCGTTACTGGGATTTCTTCTGTAGCTATGGATCCACATCCATCTGTGACTTGAGCTATTATCGATTGAATACTATTATCGAAAATATAGGTATTATCACCAAAACCTAAACTGTTTCCTTCTTCATCTAGCCATGCGTAATTATAAGTTCCATCACCCCCTGAGGCTGTCATAGAAACTTCTTCTCCAAACCAGTTACAGTCTATGTCAATGTTGTTTGGAGTTGTATTTATAACTAGATCTGGAAACTGCGAAACATTTACATTAATATCAGTAGCTCCTGTACTCACTAAGCAAGTGTCACTCAGCGTAACAGAATAAGTAGTGTTAACACCAGGAGAAACTAAAATAGAGGACGTGGTTTCTGTAGTGTTCCATTCATAGAGAAATCCTCCAGAACCACCCGTGATTAGAGGTGTTATTTCAATTTCAGTACCATCGCATATATCTATATCGTACCCCTCTACTAGAGGAGGTGTGCTTTCTGTTATGGCAAATTCAAATACACTCGGGATACTTTCTCCTTGACAAACTGCCACACTCTGCATTTCTAATATAACAGACTCTAGTCCTTCTGTTATTCCATCTTCAAATGCATCTAGAGTGAAGGAGATAACATTTACTCCTGGATCAAAAACAATAACTTCAGGAAGTGCAGAGTAATCTACTCCGTTTACCGCTTCACCAGAATAAGCTATGTTTACTGTAAATGGAAGGTCTGAGGTTATGGACTCTGGACGAGAGAAAATTAATTCGGACACTCCGCACTCTTCGTTCATAACTCCCTCTTGATTTGTAGCTTCAATTTGAAGCTCTACGCCTACAGAAAGATTTGAACTTAGACTTCCTGCTTTTAAAATAATGGCAGAGTCAAAAATTCCATCTTGAACATCAGCAATAATTAGCTTTAAATGATAAGTCTCTCCACAAGTAAGATTTCCCTGAGATGCCACCAAACCGGTAGTGTAGGCATCATACTGAACTACCGTAACATCTGTTGTTTGTGGTTCACCAATTTGTCCTTCTCCATTACTCACTAGATACTCACAGTTATAACAGGGACCTGTATTTTGCTGGCCATTGTTTATGGTGACATTGCTTACTCCTTCTCCCGTGGTAGGAACTAGTGCAATGTTTTCAGCATTATTTGAATAGGCCCCGTTAATATCTGGGCCACTAATTAATAATCCAAAAACATCAAAAGGCCCATCTTCTACAGTGTAAAAATGATATTCTTCTGATGCCCAGATATACTCAAACCAAACTGAATCACCTAAAGCTACAAAGTCAAATTCTAAAATCGCTATATCATAATAATTATCTGAGGTGGGGGAAATAAAATCAAGGTCAGAGTTCGATAATGGACCGTTTACGAAACTGGTCCCAGCTCCTCCTTGATCATTAGGACCTACTGCAGTAGCTACATCTCCCGTAGAAATAATGATTCCGCTGTTAAAGTCTAACCCACAATCTATACAATCAAACACTCCAATTTGCGTAGCACTTCCTACGTAATTTAAATTACTAATAGTCACATTATCCCCAAGTAGCGTTTGCATTGCATCGATAGGAGTAACTGTATTATCTACAGTTATTTGTGCTTTGACTGCTATTGAGCATAGCAGGAATAGAATAAAAATTTGGATTGACTTCATTACTTGATTATTGAAATTTTACCGAAAGCACTAATTTATTGCAACGCCTCCAAAAATATTTAAAGTTAGGCTAGCGTTTACCTGAATACTGTTATAGTTCCGTTTTCGATTTTGGCTTGAGTATCCAAGCTTTTATACTTTACGACATAAGAATACACGCCATTAGGAATGAAATATTCTCCATTGGCATCTCCTCCTTGCCAAGTTTCATTTGGATCTGTGCTTTCATGAACCAAATCTCCCCACCTGTTAAAAATCTGAATGCTGAACTCACTGATTCCTCTCACAGAGACCTTAAACACATCATTTAAACCATCATTATTAGGCGTAAATGAATTAGGAATATAAATAATAGGTGCGTACACAAATTCTGTAAACTGCGCTATACATCCTTCAGGTGAGGTCACTGTAAGTGTAGCTCCATATTCTTCAGTAGCGCTAAACGTATGGGTAGGAATAGAATCTGTGCTGGTTAATCCATCTGTGAATTCCCAATAAAAAGTACAATCATCACATGCTGGAATTATAGAGGGTGTTAGCTCAAACACATTGTGATCTATAGCATTATACATAAACGCAGTACTCAACTGCAGTACGCTAACCTGTGTTTGGTTATCAGAAAAATTCAGACATTCATCTATGACTTCCACCGTGTAGAAACTAGTATTCGTGGGTGACACTTCAATTAAGTTTTCATAAACATCTTCTCCTGTCCACTCGTAATTATATCCTCCAGAACCACCTATTCCCTGAGCATTTATAGTGGCTGACTCTCCGGGACAAATGATTATTTGAGGACTCACGGTAACTGAAAGCTCAGGTGAAGAAATATTTATTTGAATAGATTCAGTAGTGCTATTACCACAGCCTGCATCTCCTATGACCTCTATGTAAGCTGAGCTTAAACTTTGATAGGTAATGTTATAATTATCTACTACTAACATATCTGCCGGCCCACCCCATGAGAGAGGCACATCTTCGGCTAAATTAATTACCGCCTCTACAGAAAACTCGGTAAGACAGTCTCCGTTTAAAACCGCTGGAATCGTTATTTCAATGGGTATCTGATCTAAAACTACATTTAAACTATCACTATCTGTTTGACCACAAGAATCATCCATGGTAAGGACTAAAGTCTCATCTTCTATGACGTTAAAAGTAATCTCTTGTGTGTCTCCAAGAGGCATCCCTCCTGCAGTACTCCACGAATAAGTATAAGGAGCTACTCCATTTAATGCAGAACCTAATGCGATTAGATCTCCTTCACATTCTATTAATTGATCCTCACCAGCCAGCGCTTCTAGTGGAGTAAGCGTTGCAAAAATCACCTCAACAGTTTCTGAGGCATTTTGGCCACAGTTATCAAATGCAGAAATAGTCAATGAAGTCTCTACATCTGTTTGATACGATATACTCTCTGTATTCCCAATAAAAAAGAAATTAGAGTTGTCAATCCAATCTATAAAAACCGGGGCTTGACCAGTTACTATAGCATCTATCTGAAACTCTTCACCTGGACAAGTAATTACCGATTCTGGGACCGTAATTATTAAGGGAGGAATATCCGAAATAACTATCAAATCAGCTGTTTCTGTGAATCCACAACCATCTGTAACGACTAAGCTTAACGCTGTTATAGAGTTATCCCAAAGAAAGAAATCGGAGGATGTAGAAATTACATTTCCATCCTGGTTAATCCATTCAAAAGAATAGGTACCATCTCCTCCTCCCGGAATAGCAGTTAAAAATTCTCCAAACCAATTACATGATATATCTAATTCTGTAGGATTCGAGAATGCTGTCAAAGGAGGGAATGACGCTATATCTACGTCAAATGATGCTGTGCTCGTAGATGCTAAACAGGTATCACTTACAGTAAGATTATATGTTGTAAAAGCTGGCGGACTGACTTCTACAAATGGGGTATCTTCTCCGGTAGACCAGTCATATATAAATCCCCCAGAACCACCTAAAACTATAGGCTCTAATAAAGCGGAAGCCCCAGCGCAAATGACTTGATCATATCCTTCTATTTCTAATGGAGAACTTTCTGTTATAAAAAACTCGAAAAATGAAGGCACCGCTTCCCCTTGACAAACTGCCAAGTTTTGCATTTCAAATTGCACTGATTCCATCCCTTCTATTAACCCATCTTCAAAAGCATCTAGCACAAAGGAAATAGTATCTACTCCGGGAGCGAAAATAATATCTTCTGGTATAGCTGTATAGTCTACTCCATTAATAGCATCTCCTCCATAAGCGACCTCTACTACAAATTCTATATCACTGCTAATAGCTTCGGGTCTTATAAAATGAAGGATAGATAAACCACACTCTTCATTCATTACTCCTTCTACTGTAGTGGCTTCTATGATTAATTCAATTTGGACAGTGAGGTTTGAACTTAAACTTCCTGATTTTAGGAATACCGCTGAATCAAACCCTTCATCTCCTACATCTGCAACGGCTATTTTTAAGTGATATGTTTCTCCACACACTAGACCAGACTTAGCGGCTCTTAATCCAATAGTATATCCGTCATATCCAATAACGGTTTCATCTGTAAACTCAGGATCGTCAATATTACCCGTTCCATTTGGCTCATAAAACTCACAATTAATGCAAGGCCCAGTATTATTTCCACCGTCGTTTATATTGTTCATGGTTACTCCTAAGTTCGTTCCTGGAATAAGAGCGATGTTTTCTCCATTGTTACTGTAAGGCCCTGAAAGACCGGGACCACTCATAAAAAAACCAAAAGTGTCATTGAACTCCGAGGTAGAAAACTCAGGATATTCGTCAGATGCCCATACATAATCGAACCATACAGAATCTCCTAAGGCTACAAAGTCAAATTCTAGGATAACCAAATCATGAAAATTAAACCCTGGGTTTAAGATGCCTAAATCAGCATCAGGGGTTACGGTTGTAGGAAATCCAGATTCATTACCTCCGATACCGTTAAAGCCTGAATTATTTGGCCCTAACGCTGTAATTATGTCTCCTGTAGCTAGAATAACTCCCTCTTCGAAATCTAATCCACAATCGATACAATCGAAGGTTCCTATTTGATGGTCTATTCCTGAAAACTGTAAATTAGATATAGTTACATTTTCTCCAAGAAGTGTCTGCATAGCATCTAGAGGAGATACGGTATTGTCTACGTTTATTTGTGCTCCCGAAGAAAACGCAAATAACACCAGTAAAACAATGCTAATAAAGAGTTTATAGATTCGCATAATTAAGGTTTGTGGTCTCTAACTAAGACTATTTTTTTTGTCAAACAGTTGCTTGGACACCACTCTAATCAGCTATAAATATTTAACACACAATTACGCTCTATTTAACCAGACTTTTTTGCATTGGATTCCCAAGGCTATTGTATTTAAATAACTTGAAATCTGAAGGCTTCAATATAGATGGCCAGTAATTATTTGAAGTATCTGTATCCGCTGTTTCTAAGTATGGGTCGAGGGCTATAGATATGGCTTTCTTCTCTGTCTTAAATACCTTAGTAACCTTTGTATCTCCCATTTTCCATATTTCTGCTGGAATTCTTCTTATCTCTGATGTTCCATCTGCAAACTGGAATTCAACAATTAAAGGCATTACTAATCCTCCTAAATTTTCAAATGAAAGCTCATAAAGGTGAAAGTTTTGTCCTAACATATTTTTATCTTCTTCAGACATGTTGAGCAACGCTTCTTCTGCTGCTTTTACATCCGCCATATTCAATGAGTTTTCATCATAATTTGTATAAAAATCTACTGCTTTAGGGTCTGTTTCTACCAAAGACTTCCAGCCTTCTTCTTCATTTCTGATTTGCGTGATGTCCTTAGGCTCATTGGCTTTAACTGAAGAGTCATTGGCTTTTTCTTCTGTAACATCCCCATTTCCTACAGGTACATATTTGACGTTACTCATAGAAATATCTACGTGGTCAGTCGTGTAGAACCAACCTCTCCAGAACCAGTCTAAATCCACTGCTGATGCGTCTTCCATAGTTCTAAACAAATCTGCAGGAGCAGGATGCTTAAATGCCCATCTTTGGCAGTAAGTTTTAAATGCATGGTCAAACAAATCTCTCCCCATAACAGTCTCTCTTAATATGTTGAGTGCTGTAGCTGGTTTTCCATATGCATTATTTCCGAATTGGAAAATGCTCTCAGAGTTGGTCATTATTGGAGATATTCTAGATTTATCACCTGCCATATAACCTACGATATTTCTAGCTGGGCCTCTTCTAGATGGATAATTTTTATCAAATTCTTTCTCAGTAAGAAACTGAACAAATGTATTTAATCCTTCGTCCATCCAAGTCCACTGTCTTTCGTCAGAATTGATGATCATAGGGAAGAAATTATGTCCTACTTCGTGAATAATTACGCCAATCATACCATGCTTTAATCTAGCGGTGTATGTTCCATCTGCTTCTGGTCTTCCATAGTTGAAACAAATCATAGGGTACTCCATTCCTATATCTTTTCCGTTAACAGATATAGCCACTGGATATGGATAATCTATGGTATGCTTAGAGTAAGTTCTTAATGTCTGCGCTACAGCTCTAGTACTAAACTGCTCCCAAAGTGGATTCCCCTCCTTAGGATAATAGCTCATAGCCATAGGGTGGTTATCTCCAACTTGAACTCCCATAGCATCCCATATGAACTTTCTAGAAGTAGCAAACCCAAAATCACGTACATTTTCTGCATGAAAAATCCATGTTTTCATCCCTTTTTCTCTTCCTTTTTCTGCTTTTTCTGCTTCTTCTTGAGTTACTATTATAACTGGCTCATCAGCAGTTTTTGCTTTCTCAAAACGTTTTCTCTGTTCAGAGGTAAGTACCGATTTAGCATTTTTAAGTTCTCCTGTAGACCCTACTATATGATCTGAAGGAACTGTTATAGATACTTTATAATCTCCAAAAGGAAGTGCAAATTCTCCATTACCGAGAAACTGCTTATTCTGCCAGCCTTCTACGTCTGAGTATACACACATTCTAGGAAAAAACTGAGCGATGGTATAGAGCGAATTCCCATCAGCTTCGAAAAACTCGTACCCACTTCGCCCTCCTACTTTCATTCTATCATTAATGTTATACCACCACTTAATTTTAAATGAAATAGAACCTCCTGATTTTAATTCTTTAGTTGGATCTATCCTCATCATCGTTTTATTGATGGTATAGTCCATTTTACTTCCGCTAGCATCAGTAACACTTTCTATATTAAACCCTCCTTCAAACCAAGGCTCTAGTCCTGCGATACTTCCAAGGTCAAAATTTCCATCGATACTTGACTGTCTAATCTTATAGCTGTCTGATGATTTAGCTCTTACATTCTGATCTAACTGAAGCCATAAGTATTCTAAGTTATCTGGCGAGTTATTCGTATAAGTAATCGTCTCTTCACCACTCAAAACTTGCTTCTGTTCATCGATTTTAACATCCATGACATAGTCTGCTTGCTGCTGCCAATAAGAGCTACCTGGAGCTCCACTAGCTGTTCTGAAAGTATTAGGAGTAGGAAGTTCGTTCCCTAGCTGTCTAAACTTATTGGTGTTAATGTTTTCCTGAGCCCATAGACTTAGAGAACTTAATAGTAAAATAGAAAATATTACCTGCTTCATAGATGTAAATTTAAGAAGGTAAATATATAGAATACTTACCTTGTTAGAATCACATAATCTTTTATGAGCTGTTTAATTAATTGTTCTGAATTAGATACTTTATGAATATCTAATTTCTCTTTTAGAAATTTAACTAATTCTTCTAAAGCTACTTGGTGCCCTTGGTTTCTATGTTTCTTATACCTACTCAAGGTTTCGTGCATTAAAACCACATCATCTTCGTTGAGTTCTAGCACCTGAGGATACTTGGCCTCATAACCCTCATAATTAGTTAAGTCTGTTACCCTAGATAGTTTTAGCCTTCCTACTTTCTCTTGTTTTATTACCACTGTATTAGCCAGAATATCTCCAAGTCTCTGCCCTGATGGTGAAAAATAAGAAACTAATCCACCCAATGAGCCCAAAGTTAGGTAGACCTCTATACCTTTAGTACTCCAACGGGAAAGGTAGTCAAATGCCTCTGCTTGTTCTCCATTAATCTTTACCACTTTTAGGTTCATAGCCATTTTACCTATAGTCCGTCCATTATTTAATGTCTCTAGTAAAGGACTATAAATACCGATCAAGATATATAACAGGACTTCAGCGAATAAAGGAAAAGTTGACATAAAAATCAAACTAATCAACCATGATGCTATTGAGAGAGCTATAACGTCAATTACCAATGCCAACATCCTTTCTGAAGTACCTGCAAGTTGGTACTGAACACTGACGTTTTGAGTAGTATCAATTTGTATTTTTTTCATTGCATAAAATTGCTAAATTTCAACTTCATTAAAGTTTGTCCTTGAAAGAAAGCCAATTTATAAAACAAAGCGAGAAAAAGTGGAAAAACTTTGAAGAAGACTTAAAACTAGACCGTAAGAACCCTGAACGTACAAGTAAATTATTCATTCAGATTACTGATGATCTTTCTTACGCCAGAACATACTACCCGAATAGGATGGTTAGAAAATATCTAGATGGGGTCTCTCAAATCTTACTTTCTAAAATTTACAAAAATCAGCGAACTCCATGGAGTCAGTTTATGAATTTCTGGACTCAGACGCTTCCATTGGAGATCTATAGAGCTAGAAGAGCTTTTACCGTTTCATTTTTAATCTTTGCTCTGGCTTTCGGCATTGGAGTATTAAGCAGTATTTATGAGCCAGAATTTGCTCGGGTTATTTTAGGTAATGGTTATGTGGAGATGACCATCTCCAACATAGAAAATGACGACCCTATGGCCGTTTATAAAGATTTCAATGCATTAAATGGATTTGCTAGCATCACTATGAATAATATCATGGTAGCGTTTAGAACTTTTGTTTTCGGGGTGCTGGCTGCTATTGGTTCTGTTTACATCCTCTTATACAACGGTATTATGGTAGGTGCATTCCAGTACTTCTTTATTCAGGAAGGACTATTCTGGGAATCTTTTCTTACTATATGGCAGCATGGAACCATAGAAATATCTGCCATCATAATAGCTGGAGCTGCAGGACTCACGCTAGGTAAAGGGCTCGTGTTTACCGGGAGTTATACTCGATTACAATCGTTTAAAATCTCAGGACAGCGTGGATTAATGATATTTCTAGGTACTGTCCCGCTATTTATTATAGCTGGTTTCATTGAAGGGTTTATTACTCGAGACACGGATGCTTCTGCAGCTGTAAGAATCGCTGTAATCTTAGTTTCCCTGTTATTTATTCTATTCTATTTCGGCTGGTACCCTAGAAAAATAGCTACTCAGAATAAAGAAAAATTAGCCGACCCTATTCCAGTAGAAAAGTCTGTAGATATAGCCTTTAAAAAAGGGCGGATATTTGAGTTACCACAGTTAGTTCGGTTGTCATTTGTAAGTGTCATTAATAAGCCTGTGCTCTTATCTCTGTCTCTAGTTTTCGGAATAGCCATATCTTACTTTATCACCTCTGAGATTTTCGAATCGACTCCGTTTCGTTCTGACTTATTTGAAGAAGACCAATTTATCATTATGTGGATGAATACTCATAGTATTCTTTCATACGCCATATTATCTTTATTTGCGTTAATTAGCAGTTTGATGGTTCACAGCTTGGTATCGAAGAAAAAAATTAGTGAAGTTTTTAGCATTTATAAGGTGCTCTTAGCTGGATTAATTTTCTTACCCCTTCTAAATTCTTACTTCTGGTTTTTTCTGGTAATGACCTATCCTATTTTATCCTTATTGGCTGCCAATAGTTATGGGAAAAGAATAGAAATCCCTAAAAAAATACTCAAAGAGTCTATGGGCTCAGCCTACTTATTGTTTGGTTTTCTAGGATTATTAAGCGCCGTAGTTTTTATACTTATGGCCCTCTTTAATACGCTGGTTTTAGAAGATGTATATCTTATCTTATTTGAAGATGAAGAGCTAAGAGCATTTGTCAGCTACGTGGTTTTTTATGCAGCTTCATTGAGCATTCCTATTCTCACACATGTATTTTCCGCAGCAGGATTTTACTATTTCAAACACTCACAAGAAGAGACGAAGACTGCCGCAGATCTCCTAACCAAGATTAAAAATTTACGAATGAATCACTCTCTAAATTCATGAGTCGCTTTTATACATATATCATTTTTAGCTTTTTATTAAGCGTTGCAACGCCAGCACTTAATCAACACACACCTCTAGATAGAGATGCTTGGGAAAATACTGTTGCAGGTGAAAATTTCTTTGAGAAAAAAGGAGATGTTACCCCCGCAGAATCCAATACGAGTGAAAACCCAAAGATCAATAAAGAATTTAACTTCTCTATCCCTTCATGGGTCAGCCATTCTTTAATGGTCTTGATTATAGGTGCGCTGGTCTTTTTCATTGTATTCACTATTCTTAAAAATCCTGGTGTAGAATTAAATACTCGAATGACCAGTCTATCTGAAGATGATATTCAATCCATAGAAGAAAATTTATTCGATAATGATTTAGAAAAATATATTCATGAAGCTAAATTAGCGGGAGATTATAAGCTAGCTATTCGGTTTAGTTTTATTTATATCATCCGATTATTAGACGAGAATGGAATCATTAAATGGAGAAAACAAAAAACCAATCATGAATACCTGAACGAGCTAGAAGGAAACCCATTTAAAGACTCGTTTAGTTACTGTAAACTAATTTTCGAGAATTTATGGTATGGTTCTTCTTCCTTTTCTAACTCTGCGCTAATTCAAACTTTAGACTTGTATGCTGGTCATATCAATAACCTGAAATCTAAGACCGCCAATTGAATCAGAAGAACTACATAACGGCTCTAGTATTAGTAACTCTTTTGGTAGGGACTATCTTTTACGTAGTAAACAGAACTAAATCCTACGAATGGGATGTAAACCTGAGAGAGGACAGTTACCAGCCTTATGACCTCGGTTTTTTCAGAGATGTATTATCCAAAACATTTAAGGATGATTTCGAACTGATAAAAAAGAGTACGCAATTCGAGTTGGCAGCAGACTCTGGCTATGGAACTATGGTCTATGTGGAAGATGGAATTAAACTAAGTGAAGATCATATAGAGAAACTTTTAGGGTTTATAGAAAGAGGAAATACTGCCTTTTTTAGCAGTGATATCATACCAGAGAACCTTATAGAAGAAATTACGGGTGTCGATTTTGAGGTTACTTACTCAGAGATAATCGCCCCTAAGCAGGAATCTAAGACCAACTCTTTTTCTTTCGCTAATTCCCAGATAGACGTGTCTAATCCAGATAAGGATGACGAGGAATCACATAATCTTTATTTGGTAGACTCCGTGGCTCAAGTTAAATTTCTAGATCAAGATACTATTAATTACACGTTTAAATTTATTCAAAAAGACTCACTGGAAGAATTCACTTGGCATGGAATGGACAATGTTATTTTTAACGATTATAACACTGAGGAAGACTTCACTCCTATTTCGGTTTTAAACGATTCTTTAATCTATTACTTCAGTATGAATTATGGAAAAGGAGCGCTTTATGTGCACCTAAACCCTATTCTGTTTTCCAATATTTATTTTAAGGAAACTTCAGGGTTTAATTATGCCAAT
>CESE01032126.1_pt1 | contig 42877 bp, 39 predicted proteins | sample 350271 | NCBI WGS metagenome assembly CESE01 (sample SAMEA2621536, study PRJEB7988) | marine metagenome | isolation source: saline water (ENVO:00002010), including | reverse complement strand
CCATTGCTGCCGCGCGATTGCATCGCGTGGTAAAACTATACCACCAGAACATTATCCAATAAACCTTTTTCACCAGCATAATCCTTTGCACTGCTGTAAAGGTAGTCCTCTGCATTAAAAACCAACCCTGCCTTGACTGGATTCTGATGTATGTAGTTTATTTTTTCGTCGATTACATGATTTGACCACAATTCGATTGGTTTATTGTCATGTCTCCAGAATTGATAATTCTTGACATTTGAAGTATTATCGGCAGCTTTAGAAAACTGTTCCAAAAGCCATTCTCGCCTACTTTCTTTAGAACTTTCTTTTATTTCTTTGATTATCGCTTTACTGGTAAAGCGTTTAAAGTCTCCTAGGATCTTTTCTGGCTTTTCCTCAGAAGCTACCCTAAATACCAAATGAACATGATTACTCATAACACACCAAGAAAAAATCTCCATGCCTTTTTCCTTTTGACAATAAGACAAACTATCTAATAGCAGATTCTTGTATTCAAGTCGAGTAAAAACATCAATCCATTCAACTACTGCAAAACTTACAAAGTAGATTCCCTCTGGATTATGAAATTTGTAATTACGACTCATTGGTTTCAAAAATAAACTGAAGAGTTTCAGCTAATGCTGATAAAACCCTAAGCTGCCGCGCGATTAGCTTCGCTGAGCTCGCAAGCTCGATTGTATAGCAATCGGTCAGAAATGCTTTGATATTTTTACTTTAAATATAATCACTAAAATTAAACTTAATTCAGCTGCTGATCAGCTGATAAAACCACGCGAGCTGGGGTAATCTTCTACGTTAAAAACCCAAGCAAACTTTACAGAATTATGATATATGTAATTAATTTTTAGCTGCTGCTCAGCTAATAAAACGTCACGTCGCAATCGTGCGGGAGCTCAAAATTACTGCAAAAAGAAAAAAAAATTCTAAACTAAAACTCAAGAATGATTGAATCAAAATAACAACGAAACCGTAATTCTTGTACTTTCGAATTATAATGCAAGTCGCAATTCCCGTAGTCGTTTTAATAGTAGTGGTTTTAATAGCCTTGGGCATGCTACTATTCTTGTATTTACGTCAAGAGAAAATGATTTTTTTAGCAGAGAAACTTCCTAGAAATCATGTCTTTAATTTCCCTGGTGATGTAGAAGAACGTTTTATGAAATTAGAATCCGGCGAAACTGTTCATGCACTGCAGTTCAGAGTAAAAGAACCAAAAGGAATTGTGTTTTACTTTCATGGTAACGCAGGTTCGCTTGCAAGCTGGGGACAATGGGCTAGTGTTTTTCAAGAACACAATTGGGATGTGTTGATGTACGATTATCGAGGTTATGGAAAGTCAACGGGATGGATTCACAATGAAACACAACTCCATGTGGAAGCGGAAGAAGTCTACAACAAGATTATTCCAGAATACCACGAAAAGCGTGTAGTGCTTTATGGACGAAGTCTTGGGACAGGCATTGCGGCTAAATTAGCTACTCTGCACCAACCAGAATCGCTGGTGTTGTGCACCCCCTATTTCAATTTTGACGATGTGGTTAAATACACCTACCCGCTAGTTCCTGTATCGGTATTACTGAAGTATAAATTCAGAACCAATGAATACCTAAAGCAACTCAATTGCCCCATTTACCTATTACATGGAACGGAGGATGAATTAGTACCTTACGAATCCAGCGTTAAGTTGAATAAATTGGGCGATAACATTGAACTGACCACCATTGCAGGTGCAACACATTCTGACCTTATTGACTACCCTGAATTCCGAGAAAAAATAGAAAAGATACTGGTATAACCCAAAGAGTTATTTAAGAAAAGCGGTATTAAAAGCTAGTGATCCGTTGAACTTTTAAAGTAGCTATCTAAAAATTAAAAATCTCATTAATTATACTTAAAGCGACAATTTATACCAATACATAATTGAATTTTTCTGTATATTAATTATTTTGATATATCTTCACTTTACATGCTTTAGGGAATCGAAACTATTCTATTCTTAGCGTTTTCATTACTTCCAAACTGTCTGTTTACACTAACAGATTTAAAACTTAAGTTCCTTATATAATTCTGCTGTGGTTGTACTAAAAACGGAAACAATCCAATAAGACTTGGCCAAATAAAACAACTACAAATTCAGTTCAAGACCTCTGCAATAAATAATCATGGTTAAAGGTTGTTGATTACGCAATTATTCTTCTTTCAAAGTGATAAATGTAACCTTGAATTCTTAAAGGTTCACTACTTTTGTACTACACTTATGGATTCGAGCAGATTAAAAACAATTATTGGTGCTAGCTTTATTGCTATGTTAATGCATTCCTTTTGCTGCGTATTACCTCTTGTTGTGGTTTTAGGGGGATTATCTGGAGCGGCTTCTACTCTATCTTGGATAGAACCTGCCGAGCCTTATTTAATTGGCTTTTCAATTTTAGCTTTAGGCTTTTCTTTTTATCAAGTGTATAAACCCAAACCAGAAATAGATTGTGAATGTGAAACACACAGTCATAAAAACAAACGCACTTCAAAAGTATTTTTATGGAGTACAACGGTTTTTACTATCGCCATGTATTCACTGCATCATTTTACTGATGTATTTGGTCATACTCACTGACCAACAAAATTGTAAGAAATTGTTCCATCTTGCTTGGTTTCCGAAGCTAGATCTTCGTTAAAAGTAGAAGTCAAAGCAGCATTCTTAGCGGCTTCTTGAAGACACTTATCTTTTGTATTGGTTTGTACTGAATTAACACTTGCTGATAGTACTTCTCCAAAACGATTGACAGAAATATTTACTACGACCGTGCCTCCACCCTGACAAACATATACCGGATTATTGATGCCTATAATACCCTCTATCCTATTCTTTAGGTAATAGGTAATGTTGGTCACATCATTGTGTTTGTTGCCTAAGTCAGATTTGCCCTTTACTCCAGTTGAAGTTTTCTTTTTACTTTTCTTTTTATCAGAAATTTCTCCCTCCAAGCTTCCAGCTCCTTTTCGACCTAAATCAGTAGTGCTTTCACTCCGAGCCATATCAGATACTTGTTTGGCAATCTCTTGCTCAATTTTGGCCTTCTGAGCCTTACTCAGTTCATTAGTAGCTTCATTAATTGCTTGATTGGTTTTTGCTACCGAATATTTTTTAGCATCCAACCCCTTTTCTTCGAAATTCTCTGGAATTCTAACCTTTTCAATTTCACGTAATTTAGATAGTGGTTTAATTTCCTGTAAACTCATATTGATGTAAGACCAATCTTTATTCTTGTCAAAATCAATTTGCGTAAAAGCAAAAAACAACACAGTGACCAAATGAATGGCCGCTGTTGTAATTATTGCCCAATGTGATGATTTAGATATTTGCACAACCAATAGTATGAAATAAAAAAAGCCTTAATCCCAAGAGTTTGAGATTAAGGCTTCCAAATATTGTTAACGAGAATCGTTTACATTGCTGGCATCAAAGAAATAGTCAACTCGATATCATCACTAAGAACCATATCTTTCATAGTAGCCGCATAAGCAACTTCATAATTCTGACGATTGAAAGTCAATACACCAGTAGCTGCTCCTGTAGCTTCATCAAATACTACATTACTAACTGTTTCTGCGTTTGTTTTTCCTCTTACTGTAAGATTTCCCATAACTGTTCCTGCTTTCATATCAGAACCAGTAATTTCGAAAGATGCTGTTGGATTATTCGCAACATCAAAGAAATCAGCAGTTGCTAAATGACCCACTAATTTCTCTACAGTATTATCTTCGCTATAATTGCTGTCTGTTGGAGTAATTGAACCCATATCAATAACAAACTTGCCACCAACAAGATCCTTTCCTTTCCAATCTAAATTTCCTTCTTTTACTACAACTGTTCCCGAATGCGAATACATTCCAGCCATAGTTCCTTTCCACTCTACTGAGCTAGCAGCTGCATCAACCGTAAATGACTTCATCTCAACTTCATCAGTATCTGTTGCTGGAGCTGCTGCTTCAGTTTTCTTTTCGCCACCGCCACATGATGTCATTGCAAATGTGAATGCTGCAGTTGCAGCTAATAATGTAATTTTTTTCATCTCTTTATAATTTTGTTATTTGACTTATTGAGCGACGAATGTATAATTATAAAAGCAATAATCAATGTATGTACATCTATATTTTACGACTTTTTTAATACTAAGCTTTTATAACAACCATTTACAGCATTTTTATATCAATTCGTATAAGCCTTCCAACGCTTTTCTAGCTTTATTATAGTGTTGAGCAGAAACTTCAGGTGACAGATAACCCAATGCTCATAGTTCAAATGGCTCCAATATTTTTTGTTTCATTTCTAATATCTCAGAATATTGTCCTGGCTCAAACCCTTCTATTGGAGTAGCATCTATACGCAATGCAGCCGCAGCGATAACTGCAATCCAAATGATGCAGGTGTTAACTGAATTGCTTCTTTTATAGTTGCTTATATCTTGCTGGAATATTTGGGTGGAAGACTTGCAGTTCGAACATAAGAGTTAACAGTTCTTTATGATCAATTCGAGGGTTATAATAACAAAAATCGGCCTTTTCAGATTACGAAAAGGCCGATTTTAACAAATGACAAACCAAATAGAAATTTAATTCTTTATAAGTCTTTCTCGGACAATAACACCTTCATTATCAATTTGAACAACATACATTCCTGGTTCCAATTCAACCAGAGAAATAGTTGACTCAGATTTAGAAATTGTTTGTTTTATAATAAGTTTTCCATTTAAGTCAAACAAGCAAACCGAAGTTTCCGAATCTGAGTCAATCTGAAAGTAAAGAACATCAGTTGCTGGATTGGGAAACATTTGAAAATTGCTTTCACCAAATAAACTTTCTACTCCAACATTTAAATTTGGATCAGTTTCTTTCTCTTCTATTGTAGATAAATCAAAAGATAGCATTTGATTTAAACGCAATCCAGAAGCGTCTTCTCCTCCTACTAAATAAACCATATTATCAATAACAAATGTGCCTGTAGCCCATCTACTTCCATTTCCAGGATGCGACTCTTGTTTTATCCAAGAGTCTAAATCTGGTGTATACTGATAAAAATATCCAGAATCAAAGTTTTGATGTTGTTCATCCTCTCCGCTTATTATGTAACCGTATTTACCGTTATTAAATTGACTTCCAGCCACTCTTCCTTCTCCAGGAAAATCACTCAATTTTGTCCATGAATTATTTACTGTATTGAATTTATAAAAGTCATTATAAATGTTTGTTGAAGTCAATCTAAAACCGGGAACAAATGTTGTTCCGTGTCCCATTCCAACATATGCATCCGTACCAATACCAAAGAAATATGGGTGATGTCTTGTATCTCCCGGTAAATCAGGATGTTTCAACCAAGTATTTGAAGAAATGTTGTATTCGTACCAGTCTTTACGATTTCCTGTAGCGCTGCCACCTGCACCAACAAATAGCTTTCCATTCGAAGTAGAAACAAAAGCTGGATGAAAACGACCAACACAAGAACAAGAAGCAAGTTGCTTCCAAGTGTTGGCAATTGGATCATATTCCCACAAATCATTTAAATATTGATTTGTTGAACTTATCCCAAAACCTACATAAGCTTTTCCATCATTTGTTACAGCGTATGAGAAGCTTCTGGCTACTCCAGGAAAATCGGCCATTTTTGTCCAAGTATTGGAAATAGGATCATATCTATAAAAATCCTTAACGTAAGCATCTCTTCCACCTGCTTGTGCCCCAGCTGTACCTGCTAGAACATAACCGTTGCCAATTAATGAAAAAGCGATAGGGTGATGCCTTGCTACCCCAGGAAAAGGAGCTTTAGTTTTCCAATTTGTTTGACCGATAGCGAATAAGCAACTAAATAAAAAAATAAAAGAAATATATAGATTTTTCATGTATTTGTTTTTGTGTTATAAGTTGAACAACCAAAAAAGTTAATGGTTTGGCACTATAATCAAACAGTCATTTAACTGACAAAAAATAGTTCAAAAACCTAAGCTCTTAAGTTAATCAAAGATACTACAAGAACTACATTTTCACTTAAACCGACTCTTTACTTCTTTAAATTTATCATTGAGTATTTTGAAATATAAATCCTCATTATATTATATGAGGTATTCTTTAATACCAATGCCTTTCTAATTGGGACATCAGTGAACTTTAGATCGAATCTAATGTATGAGCGTTCGTTGCTTTCCATGGGGTAATTTATGCAAGAATTGGCCAGCGAGTTCGTCTGATATAAGCAGCTCATATGTACTTTCTTCTTTTTTAAGTAAATTTGAATGAGTTCAGCAATTTGTAGCCCTAGTTTTATTCCAATTGAACCGCTTACTATTAAATAGCATTTATCTCCTCTGCTTTTAACCGAGAGATAGTATTTAATTTTATCATTAGATACTGCCTTAACTATTAGACATTTATTAGTGCCGAACTTCGCTATTAAATTCTCAGGCACAGAAACGATAAAATACCACCTCAACTAAGTGAAGTGTTTTTCGTGCGGTGCATAAAACTAACAGACTATTATTAATTATTAGTTCAAAAAAAATCCCTTACCAAATAAATTGATAAAGGATTTTTTAATTGTAAAATTTATCTACTCTGCTGCTGCACCTTCAGCATCACCAAATGCATCAGATACTTCATCCTCGTATCCAGTCATGAGAATTATGCAACCTTTAATAAAGGACGAACCGTCTTCGTCAATATATGCTGGGATTAAAAAATTGACATATACCTCTGACAATCCTGACTCAGGATCTGGCTCAAAATTAAATTGCTTTTGTGAACTTTCGAACTCAGCTAATTGCTCTCTTTTCTTTTCAGTTTGAGATTTATCGTAAATTCTAATTTTGATGTCTTTGGGAACTAATTCAGTGTTAAATGTAAAACGATATCTCGCATCATAATATATTGGAATACTAATTTCCTTGATATGATTGAAACGTTTAAATACGATACGATTAGTAATCATATTCGTATATTTAAAAGGGACTAAAGCCTTTCTGCATTTTATGATCACATCTCCCTTTGGGCAATATGATGTCGGAGTTTGTTGAGCATGCAGATAACTCGAGGCAAGTAAAACTACAATTGATAGCAATATTCTCATAATTTTTACTTTCTAAAATTAAACTTTAGTAATTCGATTTCTCAATTCAATAATCATAATAGATAGTTCTTCTAAATGTTCTTTCGAAATTTTATAATCTTTAAAAGATGCAATCTTTTGTGAGTTTTTATTCTCTTCTAATCGTATGAAGAACTTATCAAGTTTATTCAAATCCTTAGTAAGTTGTTCGATATCTTCAGTTTGGTTATTGTTTGACCGAAGGGCTTTAACCAAATTATCCAGAACAGTCATTTGCTCTACCAGTCTCCCTGAAATCATATGTTGATTATTCGAATTAGAAGCCTTAACTCCTAGGTACATCCCTTCTATCCAAGCTCCAGCAAAAATAATGTGAGTTACTTCTTGTAAATTGTTTTCATCCACAAACATGTCTGTTTGCATTTGAATATCAATCATAACATTTAGAATAGAATCTTCATTTCCTAAGCTATTTTGAAACCTATTCAACAATTCTTCTGATTCAAACACAGCACCAAACCCAATTTTATCTGAAAGACTTTTTATTGTTTTCAAGTAAGCAGTTGCATCCTGACTTTGTCCATTAAGAATTATATAAGCTAAATCAGCAGAATAAACTCCAAAGTTCAAAATCTTCTGAGACTTGGTAATGTACTGTTCTTGATTGGAAGGAGAATTAGTGAGCCTTTCTATGTAGCTCAATCCTGATTTTTGGAAAATAGAACCTATTTGCAATGCTGAAGGTAAATAAAATGCTTCAGGTTCTTTATCCTCTCCTTCCTCTGCCATTTCATTCAATAAATCATCTTGGGCTTGCTCCTCTTGAGAAACTTGTTGCGTTGAATCTTCACCACATGACGTCAATATCATTGTTGAAATAAACAAAGCTGTAATTATCTTCTTGTCCATTATTTTGGAAATTAGTTTAGTACTTGATATTAATTCTTAAATCCTGAGTAAAAAATCACACAACCCTTATCAATTACGCTTGCGTCACTATTATTTGAAGCAGGAATAATGTAATCAATATAGATTCTATTGTGCGCAACGTTTTTAGGTGGATCATATACGAAATGTCGCTCATTACTGGATCCATCATAGACTTTTCTTCGGCTTGAATTACTAGCAGGCTTATCGTAAATTTCAATTTTCACGTCTTGGTGAAGACCTTCTGTGTTAAACACAAATCGATAATTAGCATCATGAAAAAGAGGCACTTCTACTTCTTTAAACTGACTTTCCGAATTAAAAGTAATTTTTGTGATTTTGAAAGCATAGTAATGAAATGGCTTTAAATCATGTTTACATTTTTTCTTTACTTCTTCATCCCATTTACAAGAGTTCCTAACTGTTTGAGCCTGGATTGAAAGAGCAGCAAATAAAAGAGCCAGAACTAAAAATAAATTTCTCATTTTTTATAAATTTTAAAGTAATAATTACGATTTGGTTATTTCGCTGCGCAAATCTCTTACCATTTCATAAAGTTTCTTCCAATCCGCATCTGCAAGTGCTGTTTCATCGTAAGAATATTTATCAGCCCCCTTTACACCCTTGATGCTTAAAAAGTAATCCAGAATCGCTTGATATTTCCCTTCAATTGCAATAGTTTCTTCATTTCTATTTGGCTGAAACTGCAAACCCTTAATAAGATTTTCTACAATACCCATTTGCTCCGCTAAACGAGCTTTAAGGTTATCATTACCACTATTGTTAGCAGCATCTAATCCTATAAACATTCCTTCAATCCATGCTCCAGCAAAAATCACCATTGCTGTATGCTCTTCATTATTCTCAGCAATTAGCATATCTGTTTTTTCTTGAAACTCTAGCATTATAGTAAAAACTGAATCTTTATTCCCAATATTTGCCTCAAAACGCTCAAATAGAGGACCGGTATTAAAAATTCCAGACATTCCTGTTTCGTCAGCTAGTTGTCTAACAGCTTTTAAATATTGTATCGACATTTGAGACTGATCATTAAGAATACAATAAAATAAATCGCCGCTGTAAACACCAAAATTCAATAGTTTCTCGAACTTAGAGTTGTAGTCAGAAACTTTATCTGGATTATTGGTAATTCCGTCTAAGTACGAAAGACCAGAATTCTTAAACATCGCACTAATCTGCAGCGCTGATGGAATTACAAATTCAGGTTGATCAATTTTCCCTTCAATTACTTCAACTTCCTGAACTACCGCTTCCTCGTTATCTTCGACGGGATTGGCATCAGGAACATTTGAATCTCCGCATGAAACTGCAAAAACACAAACTAATATAGCTAATACTGAACTGGCTTTTTTATTCATTTTTTATCCTTTAGGTCTTATCGTTGCGAATATATATAAATTACTCTAGTGGGTTTTCTAACCCTTTTCATTTTTTAAAAATCTACATCCTCAAATCCTGCTCCAATTAGTATACATCCTCTATTTCTTATGTAATTGTTAAACTCTTTGTCACCAGGTATTTTAACAGATAAATATATTCTTGATCCTTCAAAATCTGAAGGGGTTTCATAGGTAAACGTTTTGGAGGTAGACTGAGATAATACTTTAGAACCCGAAGCCTTGTGAGGTTTATCAGTAATCTTCATTTCTACTCCAGTTGGCATGCCTTCCGCATTAATCACAAACTTATACTGTGTTGTGTGATAAATAGGAATTGCAATTTCCTTAACTTGGGTGTACGATTTGTAGTGAATTTTCGCAGGAGTAATCTTTTCCAGTCTAAATGGAGCAATTTCCACTTTAATTTTCTCTGCAGTTACTTTAAATGTACAACTCTCTTTGATAATAATTTCTTCAGGATCGGAATTACCCGACCTTCCTTTTTTCTTTTGACCAAAAGAAACACTCGAAAGAAACACTGTAATCAAAACTGCTAGTCCTATACCTTTTGTACTCATTATATTGATTTTTAGACGTGCGACTAAAATAGGAAACTAAATAAGGTTTCTGGATTAGATAGTTGAGAGGCTATCAACAAAAAAATTAAACATAACATTCTGATATACAGTATTTTAAATTAATATTTATGATTAGTTCACATTCTTAAAAGTTTCTTAGTTTTGGGCAAAACACACAAAAATTAAAATCAAACACATAAAATCTACTAAAATGAAAGGTAACTGGAAGTTCTTATTTATGTCCACAATTGGACTTTTTATGATCGGTTTGTCTTACGGGCAAATAAACGATGACCAAGCAGCTGTTGATGAACAATTAACCAATTTAGAACAAAATACAGAACCATCCGATGACGTAATGTCGGAGTTAGAACAAGAAGAAATTGTTGAAGATGTCATTACCGCTGAACCTATTATAGAACATTCAAATGAGGCTGTTGCAGAGGAAGAACATAATAGTCATGGTCATGAGGGAATGAACACCTTAGATCTTATCGCTTTATTGGTATTACTTGCCGCATTATTCACATTCATTAATATTCATTACATAAAGCTGCCAGGAACAATTGGTCTTATGCTTCAAGCTCTCTTTTTAAGCTTAATAATTGTAGGAGCAGGATTTGTATTCCCAGCAATCAGACAAGGTGCAGAAAACATTATGCGTAATGTGGATTTTACGGAAGTACTATTGAACATTATGCTTAGTTTCTTGCTCTATGCAGGTGCATTGCATGTGGATATCGATAAGTTAAAAGAAGAATCTGCCTCTGTATTTATACTTGCGATATTCGGTACCTTAATTTCAACATTCCTTATCGCAACATCAATCTATTATTTCTTAGGATTATTCGAATTATCATTTGAAATAGAATACATACACTGTTTATTGCTGGGAGCACTTATTTCTCCTACAGATCCAATTGCAGTTCTAGCAATTCTTAAAACAACTAATATTTCAAAAAATCTTCAAATTAAGATTGAAGGCGAATCATTGTTTAATGATGGAATCGGTGTTGTTGTATTCATTACTATCCTAGCGATTGCAACAGGTGGCTCTGGTCATGGTGGTGGAGAAGAAATTACTGCAGGTTCTGTAGCTTTTCTTTTTGGTAAAGAAGTTTTTGGTGGTCTTTTATTAGGAGGTTTATTCGGAGCACTAGGTTATTGGTTATTGGTTGTAATAGACAATGCGCATGAAGAATTAGAGGTTTTAACTACTCTTGCTTTAGTATTGGTTGGAACGCAAATAGCTGTTCATCTGCATATTTCAGCACCACTTGCAATGGTAGTTATGGGTCTTATAATTGGACGAGGAAATGCAAGCCATGGTCAGTTGGACGAAAACGGAGTGGAAATTGAAGGAATTGCTGGAGAATATGTAATGAAATTTTGGCATTTAGTTGATGAAGCAATGAATGCTATTCTATTCATCCTTATTGGACTGGAAATGTTAATCATTATTGAAGAAAGTAGTGCAGCATTCTTGCAAATCGGTGTCATAAGTATATTCGTAATTCTTGCTGGTCGATTCTTAGGAGTTGCAATCCCTGTCACCATTCTTGACTTCTTCAAACGGTCAGCAACAGGAACGATTCCGATTCTTACTTGGGGAGGCTTAAGAGGCGGTATTTCTATTGCCTTAGCACTTTCTTTATCTGAAGGCGATATAGGAAAAGAGGTTAAGTTTTTGATTGTAACAATTACCTATTGCGTAGTTGTATTCTCTATCCTTGTTCAAGGAATGACTATTGAAAAACTGGTTAAAAAGTACCTCTAAAATAATTTTTAAGAGCAATTGAAAAAGCTCCTATCGGAATTCCGGTAGGAGCTTTTTTTTGTTCAACTTTCAAGTTCAGTAACTTACTTTTTAATGGACAACCCTTTTATTCCGCTACTAAAGCACCATACTATTGCAACTTAATGTCAACTTTCTAATCTATTTTAATCAATTAATCTTCAAAATACCTGAACACCGTTTTTGCAACTAGACCTATTCTAAGGAATGTCCAACAGAATATTGAAGTTTCAATTCTTCTCCAGATGATTTATTTTGAGATTTAAAGCCAAGGTAATTTTCTCCTAAAGCATCTTCATGACTTGGGAATCACTTTCAAATAAACCCCAGCAAACCAATCTTGACTCCAAACTGAATTATAAAATCTGTAATATATTTTATTGTGCTTTTAATTAACTAAATAAGTTGATGATTTTGAGTCAATTACCCATTTATAGCTAGCTATATTATCCGCAATACAATATCCATATTCAATACATATATTTTCTTGTTTTTACTCGCTGAACACTCAGAAAAATTTTTATAAAACTATAAATGGATAAAATGCAATCCAATTAGCCCCCAGTTCAATTAACCCAGTGCAGCCTAATAATTTGAGGTTAACTTATTACTAACAATAATAACTCCCTCTATTTTTATGAGCTGCTAATTAATTATGAAAAAACTAGGATTATTGTAACGATTCGTATCATATTGCGCTGGAAAAATAAACCTTGTATTTAGAAGATCTGCTTAAATCCAAAAAGGTTATTCTCTGTTCTTAATTTTTAACTCGAATCAAATGGTTTCAAACCAAATTTCATTGGCTAATACAGTAATTTTGTAGCCTTGAAAACTGAGCAAAATAGATGGTTTATAGAACTAAGTTATAATGGTGCCGCCTTCAGTGGTTGGCAACGTCAGTTAAATGCTTCGTCTGTTCAGCAAACAATTGAAGAAGCTATCAGTATTATTTTTCAAAAACCTACGGAAATCTTAGGTTGTGGAAGAACCGATTCAGGAGTCCATGCAAAGTCCTACTTCGCGCATTTTGATACTGAAATGTCATTTGAACCAGTTGATTTAGTATTTAAACTCAATAGCATTTTAAATAATGATATAGGAATTTCAAGGATTTGTTCTGTAGATAATGAGCTCCATGCTAGGTTTGATGCAACCTTAAGAACTTATAAGTACTTCGTTCTTTTTGAGAAAAATCCTTTTGAAATCCCCTTCAGTCATTATATCTATGGTACTAAACCAGATATAGAAAAAATGAATTTAGCAGCACAGCTGCTTTTAGGAGAGCATGATTTTTCTTGCTTCGAGAAAATAGGATCCGATAATTCTACCAGTATTTGCAAAATATCGCATGCTAAATGGACTAAAAATGAAAGCGGTACTGTTTTCGAAATTTCAGCGAATAGATTTCTTAGAAATATGGTTCGAGCAATTACAGGAACCTTGTTGGAAGTCGGTCTAGATGATATTTCAATAGAAAAATTCAAAACCATTCTTAAAAGTAAAGACCGAAGTCAAGCAGGTCCTTCAGCTCCAGCAAAGGGCTTATTCCTTTGGGAAATCACCTATCCAAATCTTAAAAGTTATGAGTGAGATGACGGGTAACGTTTTCGATGTCAAGATATTTAAACGTGTCCTAAAGTACGTTCGGCCTTATCGAAAGCAGTTTAATTTTACAGCTTTACTTACCATAATACTTGCCTTCCTCGGTCCCTCTAGACCATTATTGGTTAAATATACTGTAGATAATTCAATTATCATCCCTGATTCAGAATTGCTGATAAAGCTGACTTTAGCCATGGTAGCATTGGTAATAATAGAAACGATTGTACAATTTTACCAAACCTACATGGCCAACTGGGTCGGTCAAAGTGTAATTAAAGACCTTAGAGAAGAGACTTTCCACAAAATTTCAGCATTCAAACTCAAGTATTTCGATCAAACGCCAATAGGAACTATGGTAACTAGAGTAGTTTCTGATATTGAAACCATTGCTGACTTATTCTCGAATGGTATCCTCATTATAATTGGAGATATCATGAAACTTTTAGTTGTAATTATAATAATGTTCATCACTGATTGGCGTTTGGCTTTGCTCAGTTTGGCTTCAATTCCACTATTATTAGTGGCTACTAAAATGTTTAATAAGTCCATTAAATCAGCTTTTCAAGATGTAAGAACCGAGGTTTCTAGACTGAACGCGTTTATTCAGGAGCATCTAACGGGGATGAGTATTGTTCAGATTTTTAATCGTGAACAAAAGGAATATGAAAAATTTAAAGGGATAAATAAAAAACATAGAAACGCACATGTTAGAACGGTTTGGGCCAATGCTATCTTTTTTCCAATTGTAGAGTTATTCAGTGCAACTTCTCTTGCCTTATTAGTTTGGCTTGGCTCCAAAGGAATTATAGATGAGAAAATAACATTTGGAAGTCTCCTTGCGTTTATCTTATACATTCACATGCTATTCCGCCCTATCCGACAACTTGCTGACCGATTCAACACATTGCAATTGGGAATGGTCAGTTCCGAAAGGGTTTTTCGAGTATTGGATACAGATGCGAAAATTGAAAATACAGGAAACATAATACTGAATAATCCAAAAGGGCTGATTGATTTTAAGAATGTCTGGTTTGCATATAATGAGCCTGAATGGATTCTTAGAGACATTAACTTTACAGTCGCTCCAGGTGAAAAAGTTGCTTTAGTAGGGCCAACAGGAGCGGGAAAATCCTCTATTATAAATCTTCTTGGACGATTCTATGAATACCAAAAAGGGTCTGTGAGTATTGACGGAAACTTGATTCAAGACATTGACTTACAATCGCTAAGAAAACATGTAGGAATTGTGGTTCAAGACGTTTTCTTATTCTCAGACACCATCTACAATAATATTACACTCAACAATCCTAGAATTTCAATGGAGGAAGTTAGAACAGCTGCTAAGGAAATTGGTGCTGATGATTTCATTATGCGATTGCCTGGTGATTACCAATATGCAGTTGGTGAGCGCGGGGGAACTTTATCTGTTGGACAAAGACAATTATTAGCCTTTATACGTGCTTACCTCTATAACCCTGGTATTCTAATATTGGACGAGGCTACATCATCTGTCGATACTGAATCGGAAGAAATGATTCAAAAAGCTACGGAAAAAATCACTGAAAATCGGACTTCAATTATTATCGCTCACCGTTTAGCAACAATTCAAAAATCGGATAGGATTATGATAGTTGATGACGGAAAAATCATTGAAAGTGGAAGTCATTCAGAATTATTAAAGAAAAATGGTTTTTACAAAAACTTATATGACATGCAATTCGCAACTGAATTAGAATCATGATAAAAGGCTATATCTTGCTGCTTACCTGCTTATCAATTGGATCTTTAGCAGCACAAGATTCTAAAAGTACATCTCGTGAAAATCTTGATTTTGAAGCAGATAAAATCGTTAAAGAGGCTACAACTAATATATTGAATTACATTGGTTTACCTCCAGATTTCAAGGTGGTTCAATTAAATATTCCCAATGTCATCGCTTACACCAAACATGGAGATCGCTATATAGGATACAATCCAAAATTTATTCAACGATTGCGAATTCAATCTGAAACCGATTGGAGTGCATATAGTGTTTTGGCGCATGAAATAGGCCATCATCTTGCAGGCCACACAGAAAAAAATGGCAGATCAAATCCAGGAAATGAATTAGTTGCAGATCATTTCAGTGGTTTTATTCTTCAGCGAATGGGCGCTACATTGGCTCAAGCTGAATCTGCTTTGCTAAGTTTAGAAAAAATTGGTGGTATTTCGGATACCATCCATCATCCTCCGGTTAATTCTCGAATTACCTCCTTGGCAGAAGGTTGGATGCAAGCTGCTTCGTTAAATTTAAATCATAAGATTTTAGAGAAGATAGACAACCCTGAAGCTCCCTCAACTAATGTGTATCAATATAAGTGCACATTTAATGGTGACGAAAACGTTTATTACATAAATCAAAATGATCAAGTAATCTGGTTTAACGAACGAGGCAGGCCTATTGAAATTGGAAAAAAAATGCCATCTGAAACAACCAATTTTGCATGGAATATTAAGTATGGAAGAAGTGTATATGGCGTTGATGCTAAGGGAGTTATTTGGTCTAATACCAACTACAGCTCGAGTTTTAAAGTCGGAATAATTGATAAATTCGATTACAACCCAAATCAGATTGAAGAACATACAGAACCTGAGAAATAGATCTACAAACTTCGAATAAGTTCAGTAAAAATAGTAGTCATTAAGGGCTCTGCATTATTTGCAACCTCTTGCACATCAGTATGTGTTACTTCTACAATTTTTCCTTCCACACCCAAATCAGAAATTATAGAACAGGCAAAACACGGAATTCCCATATGGCGAGCCGCAATAACTTCTGGAACGGTCGACATTCCAACTACATCGGCACCAATAACTCTTACGTATTTATATTCTGCTGGGGTTTCTAAACAAGGACCGCTTACTCCTGCATAAACACCTTCTTGAACTTTAATGTCATTTTGTGTTGCAATCTTATGCGCCTTAGCAATCATAGACTTATCATAAGCTTCACTCATATCGGGAAACCTTGTTCCTAATTCGTCAATGTTTGATCCCATTAACGGATTATCACCAAACAAATTAATATGGTCATTTATGATCATTAAATCTCCAATTTCATAAGTTTCGTTGACTCCGCCGCATGCGTTAGAAAGTAACAAGTGTTTAATTCCCAGTTGCTTCATAACACGAATTGGAAAAACTACCTTATTCATCCCATAGCCTTCGTAAAAATGAAATCGTCCTTGCATAGCAACAACATTTTTCCCACCTAATTTTCCGAAAATTAATTTACCGGCATGTCCTTCGACTGTTGAAATAGGAAAGTTTGGAATATCAGAATAATTCAATTCTAACTCTGCCTCAATCTTATCTGCTAATCCGCCTAAACCCGAACCTAGAACGATTCCAACGCTAGGCTGATTTTGAATTTTACTTCTTAAGAAATTAGCAGTGTTATTTATTTCTTGTAACATATTCTATAATTTGTTCATCAAATTCCTCTTTGTCCTTTCCATGAAATTGTACTTGAACAGGAATAAAATAGATGGGTTTATCTCCCAATAGTTCTTTAATTCCAGCCGATTGCAACCGAACAGCATCCTTCTCGGTAGTAATAATAATTTTATTTTTTCCTTTTATTTGATCAAATTCTCTAAGAATTTTCATAATGTCATTGATCATAAAGTTATGGTGATCTCCAAACCTCAAATGACGAATTGAATTGACTGTATCCTTTAAGTGATATTCCAAAATAGAAGGTTTTGCAATTCCCGTAAATAGTAGAATATCTTTTTCTTTTCCTAGTTTGATATTCTTTGGATGATTGTTTTCATAAACTGGCTTTATACTATTGTAGGACAAATAGGAGAAATAAACCTTTTGGTAAGGTTTTGTCTTCAATTGTTTACGAATTGCTCTCGCATCAACAGGTGAGAATATGGATGGACATTTAGTAACTACAATAACATCAGCACGCAGCGCACCCCATTGCGGTTCTCTTAAACCACCGGTAGGCAGCATAATATCCTTGATATATAATTTGCTGTAATCTGTCAATAAAATTGAAAGCCCCGGTTTTAAAGACCTGTGCTGAAAAGCATCATCCAAAATAACACATTTAGTCTCAGGGTATTTTTCGATAATATTTTTGATACCACGATTCCGATTAGCATCAACAAATACGTTTAAGTATGGATAATTATCTTTAAAAACTTTAGGTTCATCTCCTACATCCAAAAACGAGTGATTGGGAGATACCTTAATAAAGCCAGTGGTTTTTCGTCCATAACCCCTGCTTAAAGTGGCAATTTTAATTTTTCTTTTTAATAGGCGTATTAAATATTCAACATGTGGACTTTTCCCTGTCCCACCCATAGATAAATTCCCAACAGAAATAACTGGAAAATCATGCTTTTTAGAACTCAAAAAACCCATGTCATAGAAGAAATTTCTCAAAGTCGTTATACCTCCATAGACAAAGGCAAGGGGATACAGAAAAAATCTAATTATTTTCATTGACGTGCGAAGTTAAAAGTTTAAGCATCTTAAGCATACATTATATGTATTTCTGTAATCACCTTCACCAATTCACTCTCAATAAGCCGCTCCGCAACGATTACAGTCAGAATAAGGACCGCAATTTTCTATTCATATGTAATGTAAAAGAACTCTGCGTGCTCTAGACCGACACATTCCATTATGGAGGAGAACTTCATTGAACGTCTTAATGCCCAGCATATCTGCTCTAGAAAATGACTGATACGATACCACCAAGTACTTTTAGTGTTCCTATTCAAGCTGAAAATAACCACTGGATTATTTTAGATGATTAGAATTAATCGATAATTACTCCCAAACCTTTATCTCCGTCAAAATGTGAGCGAATTGAAATAAAAATTAATCAAAACTCCGATTTTCAATTCAAAGCAAGGGAAAAACTAATTTTGAGTTTGAAAATTCAATAACATGAAACTCGCTCAAATTATACAGGCACTCGAAAGTCTAGCTCCCCAAACCCTGCAGGAATCCTACGATAATTCTGGATTGTTGGTAGGAAACCAAGAAATGGAAATTTCGGGTGCTTTGATCTGCTTAGATTCTATTGAGGAGGTCATTAATGAGGCCATTTCCAAAAAATGCAACTTGGTCATCGCCCACCATCCAATCGTTTTTAAGGGTCTGAAGAGTCTCACTGGAAAAAACTATATCGAACGAACGATATTAAAAGCAATCAAAAACGACATTGCTATTTATGCCATTCACACGAATTTAGATAATGTTCAGCAAGGTGTAAACGCTAAAATTGGAGAACTACTAGGCATTGATCATCCTAAAATTCTGCTACCAAAAAATAAAATTATTGAAAAATTAGTGACTTACTGCCCAACTGAACAGGCAATTGAAGTAAGAGATGGATTGTTTTCTGCTGGAGCAGGAAACATTGGGAATTATTCTGAATGTTCCTTCAGCTCTATTGGTACTGGAACGTTTACTGCAAATGAAAATGCAACCCCATTTGTAGGAACACGAAATGAAAAACACCATGAAGAAGAACATAAGATTGAAGTAGTTTTTGAAAACTATAATCGATCTAAGGTTTTGGCAAAACTCAACGAATGTCACCCCTACGAAGTGGTTGCTTACAGTCTATACTCTACTTTAAACAGTCACCCTAACATTGGTTCAGGTATGTTTGGTGAATTAGACCAAGAATTAGAAATCAATGCATTCTTTGAATTACTAAAGCGGAAATTCAAGTTGAAAATCATCAGACATACAACAGGAACAAAATCGATTGTAAAAAAAATAGCCTGGTGTGGCGGTTCAGGAAGCTTTTTATTAGATCGAGCAAAAGCGGTTAAAGCAGATGTTTTTGTCACTGGAGACTTTAAGTATCATGAGTTTTTTGACCATGAGAATAATTTAGTAATTGCAGACATTGGTCACTACGAAAGTGAACAATTCACAATTGACTTATTAGGCGATTTTCTGAAGGAAAAATTCCCTAAATTTGCAGTCCATTTGACGAAAATAAACACAAATCCGGTAAACTACTATTAATTAAGTATATATGGCTAAAAAAGCTGCAGTTGCAAGTATCGAAGAGAAGTTAAGATCATTATACGACTTACAATTAATTGATTCTAAGATCGATGAAATCCGTGCGACTAGAGGTGAATTACCTAAGGAAGTTGGAAATTTAGAAGATGAAATTGAAGAAATTCAAAGTCGTGTAGACAAGCTGAATGGCGAAATCACTTCTTTAGATGGTGACATTTCTAAGAAAAAACTAACAATAAAAGATTCTGAAGCTCAAATTAAGAGGTTCAATAAACAATTAGAGGAAGTAAAAAACAACAGAGAGTTTGAAGCTCTTACTAAGGAAGTTGAATTCCAGAACTTGGAAATTGAGTTAGCTGAGAAAAGAATAAACGAATACAAGGTTAAAATTGCTAACAAAAAAGAAGTTCTTGGCTTGGCTGATGAGAAGTTGAAAGAGCGTTCTGAAGATTTGGCTGTCAAAAAAGGCGAATTGGATAACATCGTTTCTGCAAACGAGAAGAAAGAAAAAGCACTTACCAAATTATCTGATGACTATGCAACGAAAATCGAAATTCGTCTGTTAGAAGGTTATAAAAGAATTAGAAATAACTCTATTCACGGATTAGCAGTTGTTCCTGTAATTGACGGAGCTACACAAGGTTCTTTCTTCATGATTCCACCTCAACGTGAGTTGGACATAAGAGCAAGAAAGAAAATCATTATCAGCGAACACTGTGGTAGAATTTTGGTTGATGAAGAATTAGCAAATGAAGAAACAGAAAAAATGACTGCTATTTTTAAATAGTCACTTTTACATAAGATTAAGGAAGCCCTTCTCATTAATTTGAGAGGGGCTTTTTATTTACTTTAGTTAAATGCTAGCTAAAATCAAAAACGAGTAAATGTGCTTATAAGACACTAGCTTTATTGACTCGGACATAGCAGTAAATAACTAAAACCTCTACTATGAATACTATTCTAAATCAAAATCTATTTTTTATCAAAGAGCATGTTGGAATGTTCAAGGCAGCCAACAATTACGATATTTACAATCCCGATAATCAAAAAATGATAATGAGTTGTCGTGAAGAAAATCTTGGTTTTTTCACCAAAATATTAAGATTTACAGACTACAAAAGAATGACTCCTTTCGATGTACAGATCAAAACTACTTCAGGAGAAAAAGTATTAACCGTAAAACGAGGTGTTTCCATCTTTGTATCTACTGTTGATGTTTTTGATGAAAACGATATTCTAGTTGGTAAATTCAAACAGAAGTTCTTTTCAATTGGTGGTAAGTTCAATGTGCTAAATGCTAATGAAGAAATATTGTGTAAGCTACAAGGCAAGTGGACTAGCTGGGATTTTAAATTTACAGACGATAATAGAGAGTATGGGCATGTGAGTAAAAAATGGGCGGGATTAGGCAAAGAAATGTTCACCAGTGCAGATAATTATATGCTCGAAATTAACGATACGGTTCACGCATCTGATCCTTTGAGAGTTTTAATTCTTGCAGCAGTAATTTGTATCGATATGGTTTTAAAAGAATAAAATGTTACAATGGAGACGTTTTACTTAACCTACTTCAAATAAACCGCAAAACTTAGCACAACTTGATGTTGTTCGGTTTGGAACTGGCTAGCTTGTAGGTTTATGTTCTCCGCAAAATGAATGGAACGCTCCCCTACTGCAGAAATCGCATATCCGTAGCCTACATCAAACGCAAAAAGATCTTTCCGATATCCAAATCCCAAACCGAATTGGTGCCGATCTAATAAGGTAGTATTTTCAATTCCTTGATTAAAGGAATACCCCGCTCTTATGGCATAAGGCCCTATTGGTTTTTCGATTCCCGATCTGAAATTTAAAGTGGGTTTAAAAGCAGCAGAGAGTTCATTATTCAACCTAGTAAAATCAATAGGAAATTCACCCGTGGACTTAAACTGAACCGCACGATAATCGATGTAATCGACGTCGATATTAATTGCTCCAAGTTTCTTTTTCGCTGCCCCAAAGCTCAACCCTAATGTATATGGACTGCGCATACGATAATCGTTCAATCCCTCAGGAGATTCTGCCCTGGTTTTGGGTCTGTCCTCCCAGTTGGCCTCCAAAGTATTAGTGTACGTTTCAGAGAGTTTAAAAAATTCTTGGCTTTTGAAAGAAGCGCCCATTCTCAAAAATTTATTGATACGATAGATAGCACCCATTTTTAACTGAAATCCGTTTCCACGGATATTCAATTCACTGGTTTGTTTCCAACTCGTCACAAAAGTGTTAGGATCGTTCTCAGGCATTACTTCGGTATAAGTTGAAGTACTTAAATAACGCAGCGCCGAAACGCCAATAGAAGCACCTAAATGCAATTTATCGCGGTAGTTCCCTCCTACTCCAAAATTATAATGTCCAATACCACGTCGTTCTTGATCTTCTCTACCCTGAGTTTGTCCGTGCAATTCGTTGGCGTGAATGTATTCTCCATTTGCAGTATCAATCAGAAATGCTCCCCAAGCCAAGCCTGCCCCAAAAGGAAAAAACGCCTCCACAGATTCTACAGTAACATTTGGATCCTCTATAATATCCAAGAAATACAAATCGAGTAAAGAACTTTGATTATTAACTCCCTCAAACTTTGATTTTGTAGTGAACATGGATTGTTGATTGTAGGAAAAAAATGCATTTACGAACTCCCAATCTGGATGTTCGACTTCTTCCGACAACACAATAGAGAAGTTAGATAATCGACCTAAACCGATTCCTGCTTCTGATTCACTACCATAATGCGCCGTACTATTTTTACTTTGGCCAATGGTCAGACTTGCTGTAAACTGACCTGTTCTAAAAACACCTATTCCGGCTGGATTAGAGTTTACCGCACTGGCTTCTCCACCAAGTGCGCCAAAAGAACCTGCCATTCCTACAAATCGAGCAGTGCCTAATGTTTGAGGAGCAGAAAATCGAACTGCGTCTTCAATATTTTGAGAAAAAAGAGAGTTTTGAACCAGCAAGAATCCAAAAAAAACAGCAAAACCAAGTAAAGGCAGCCGCATATTATCGTCTCCTTGCACCACTTACTGACCCAGAACTTCTTGAGCCACCTGAACTACTACCAGAGTTACTTCTCGAGTTATTATGGTAACCAGGGTTAGACCATGTCCCAGTTCCAGAGCTGTTACCCGTTTTGTATTTACGACTTGCGTTGGAATTGTATCCAGAAGGTTTTGAAGAGGAACTTGAACTACTTTGAGAAGATGCAGGACGAATAGGCTGTCTCATTTTCGCTACTCGATCTGCTTCATAACGTGAGTTCGAAACATTTGGACGATAAGGCTCTGGAGGAACCACAACAACAGGACGTTGATTTGTAGCAGGCATGTAATAAGTTCCAGCACCGTAGTTAGTATATTGAGGGTTGTTGTAACCCACATAATATGGACTCGTGTGAGTCTGATAAGGAGAAATTAAATACCCGCCGCCAGAAACCATTAATCCAGCTGCTCCAGATATATATGGAGATTGTGGCTGCATCCATGTTCTATCGTTTGGTTCGTATGTTGAATTTTCATCTTCGGCTTCATAAGCTGCAATTCTGTCTTCGAAACTTGGGTTGATTCTACTAGACTCTTCTTTGTCGTAATAGACGACAGCACCTTCTGGCATAGCAACATTTTCATTGTTAAGAATTGCCGAAGTGTTGAAATTGTGCGTTACATCATTGTTGTAATAAAGGTCGTCGGTATAATAGCTAGCTGTTTCTATACTCGAACAGCTGGAAAAAAGAACCGTAATTAAAAGAAGTTGGATAAAATATTTCATGCTTTGGTTAATACAACAACTGTGCCTTAGGATAAGTTCATTTTTAAAATGTAATTCAAAGCAAAATCAAACTGCTCCGAACTTACATCTAAATGTGTAACCAATCGAATACTTGTAGGGGTTAAAGTTAAGGCATGTATGTCATTTTTAGTCAATAAATCCATAATAATTTCAGTTGTATCTGGTGAATCAAAGTGCACCATTACAATATTAGATTCCACTGGAGTCACTTTGGTAACAAAGGCTAAATTTTCAAACGCTTTTCCAAGTTCAGTTGCATTTTCATGATCTACTTTCAATCGATCTACATTATTATCCAAAGCATAAATTCCCGCAGCAGCTAGATATCCTGCTTGTCTCATTCCTCCTCCAAACCGTTTTCGAACACGTCTAGCTTGATGAATAAATTCCTGAGTTCCAACCAATACACTTCCGACAGGAGCACCCAATCCTTTACTCAAACAAATACTAATCGAATCGAAGCATTTACCAATATCTAAAGACGAGTAGCCTGCAGCTTCAAAGGCATTAAATATCCGAGCACCGTCAAGATGTAAGGCCATTTTATGAGCATTACATAAAGCCTGAATCTCTTGAATTTGATTCAGTTTATAAACCGTTCCACCAGCTTTGTTGCAAGTGTTTTCTAAAGAAACCAAAGTAGATTTTGGAAAATGAACGTTGTCTGCTTTTATTACTCCTTCTATTTGAGATGCCGTAATTTGACCTTTTTCGCCATTCAAAAGTGCAGCAGAAACTCCAGAATTTGCTGCAATTCCTCCGCCTTCATACACATGAATATGTGACAATACATCGCAAATTACTTCGTCTCCAGGTCGGGTATGTGCGTTAATCGCAATTTGATTGGTTTGCGTTCCGCTTGGACAAAACAATCCCGCTTCGAACCCAAATAATTTTGCAGATTTTTGCTCCAATGCATTTATTGTTGGGTCTTCCACAAAAACATCGTCTCCCACCTCAGCAGAAAACATTGCATCTAACATTCCTTGGGTTGGCTTGGTAACTGTATCGCTTCTAAAATCTACTCGCATACGTCTCTATTTTGCCGACAATTCAAATTTAACAAACACTTGATCGCTTAACGTTATCGCCCCTGGTGTTGCATCGATGTTTGCCGCTCCATTAGACCTAACCGCTGCCGCATCCATAGCCAACTTGTAATTTCTTGGTTGTGGCCTATCTATCCGCCCACCGTAAACCATTTTTTTAATCCCTATGACTTCCATATTTGCTGCTGCAGCCAATAATTGAGCTTTTGACTTTGCATCTGTTACTGCCATTTGCATAAGCTCAGCTTCGTACTTCTTTTTATTAGACAAATCAAAACTCAATCGCATATTCACTTCCACTTTAGAATCTCGAATGGCGCCGTAAACCATTTTCATAGTTTCTTTATCAAAAGCTATGTGGACGTTTATGCTGTGCATGGCCTTATAACCATCTTGAAAACGTTTTCCATTTTCGTATTTCCAATTTTCGTCGATAGAGTAATTAATGGTTTTAATGTTCTTGTCTTCGACTTTCGACTTTTTCAATTGACTTTTAATAGCACTTATCTTGGTATTTAATTCATCCAATGCCACACCAAAATCTACATTTTCTTGATGTACAGTAATTGAAAAAATCACTTCATCAGGCATAACACTCATTCGTGCTTGACCATTTATTTCTAACGTTGGTTTATTATTTTCTTGTGCAAAACCTCCGAAACATATCACAGAAAATACCATGGCAACCAGTAAGTTTTTCATAGAATTTCTTTTAAAGTTTCCTCGCAACCATTAAACCATCTCTAATCGGCAGCAATACATTTTGCACCCGCTCATCATCCTGAATTTTTTTATTGTATTCCAATAACATTCGTGTTTCTTCATCTTTAGGATCCAAAGGCTCTATCACCTTTCCACTCCACAATACATTATCAGCGATGATATATCCACCTTTATTGACACGATCAATCGTCTGATCGTAATAATTGCAATAGTTCTCTTTATCGGCATCAATATAAACCAAATCAAAATTGCCTTCGATCTTTGGGATTACTTCAAGCGCTTTTCCTACATGCTGAACAATTTGATCTGAGCATCCACTTTTCTTAAAATACTCGCTTTGGAAACTTTCCAATTCTTCATTCAAATCGATGGTATGAATCACCCCATTAGCTGCCAATCCTTCTGCAAAACAGATGGCTGAATAACCCGTATAAGTTCCTATTTCCAGAATGGTTGTTGGTTTTATCATATGACTTAACATACTCAAAACTCGTCCTTGATAATGTCCAGCCAACATTCGTGGAATCAAAATTTTCAAATGAGTTTGACGGTTTAATTCTGCCAAAACCTCATTTTCAGCTTCGGAATGTGCAGTAACGTAGTCGTCTAATTTTTCATCTAAAAACTCCATAAGATTTATTTAAAATTTACTACGATTGGCAAATGATCTGAGTAACCGGCAAAGTACTTTTTACCGCCATGCGTTCTACTTGGAAACCAGTCACCATTTCTAGTTTTATAAAGCATGTATTGCTTTCTGTGCACGTAAACCGAATCTATATCTACCATTAAATTATTCGATAAAATAGCATGATCCAACACTCCCCAATGTCCTTTATAAGCATGTGTTCCTTGAGTCGTATCTGCATGAATTGGAAAAGTGGCATTATAAAGTCTTCCTCCCATCACAGAATCAGCTCCTAGAACAGAAATCACACTTTCGTTAGTCGGATAATCATTTAAATCACCCATAATCAGAATCTTACAATCTAATTCTTCTTTATCCAAATCCATTTTTAAAGCAGTTGCCGCAGCTATTCTTTTACGATTAGAAGCTTCTTTTCCGCCCCATCTAGATGGCCAATGATTTACATAAATCAAAATAGTATCGTTAGAATTATCAACCAGTCTTGCTTTTAGAATATCTCGTGTTGTTTTACCACTGTCGTTGATATCTATTTCGATAAAATTGCTTTCAATTTCTTTTAAAATCTGGGGGTTGTATAGCAAAGCGACATCAATTCCACGAAAATCAGGACTTTCTTTATGCAGTATTTGAAGACCCAAATGAGCAATACTTTTGTGCTTCGATAAGTCTTCCAAAACCAAACGATTTTCAATTTCTGCCAATCCAATTGCTGCTAGTGACTCTGCCGAATCTATTGAGGCAATTACTTGTGCAATTCTATCCAACTTCTGAAGATATTTTTCTGTATCCCATTCTTTAGAGCCTTCAGGAGTGTATTCACCATCTCTTTTCTCGGGAGCATTTATAGTATCGAATAAATTCTCGACATTATAGAATGCGATTTGATAGTTTTTAGCTGATTTTACAGCTGGAGTTTTAACCGCAGTACAGGCGAGCATTATACAGGACGCGACTGAAAAAAGTATATAATTCATCCTACAAAAATGCATGATTTAGACGCTAAGTCAGAGGCTCTTTTTCTTTTATTCTCCCATCGTGTTGAATTTAGTTTATCATCCCTGTCCACAAGTATTCATTTTTCAGATTCTCTATCCTTCAGGAACATTCATACGAGTACATTCAGAACTGATCGCTATCGATTGCCAGATTAATAATGACTGCGATAATTCAAGTGTAAAATAAAATCTTACTTCTCTTTAATAGTGGAAAACAACAAATGTTTAAGAAATAATTCTAGCGAAAGATCAGAATCACTCTCAGTAAGCGAGCAGAGGTGTGTACTAAAAAAGCGCTGAAAATGTGCGCTTTCGATAATTGTACTTATCAATGCAGAAGGAAACTTATAATCTGAATTAACCTCCAAAATAACCTTACTTAATTCATGCACTAAGCTTTGAAAGCTTATAAAGTATCCTTCTTCGTTATCAGAATCAACTTCTTTTGTAAGATATGCTTTAGAACTTTCAGAAATTACAATCCTATGCAGCGCCACTTCATCAATATGACTGAAAGTAGGGTCAACTTTTACGGGATGAGTAATGTGCTCTACAAAGATTTCTAATCGACGTTCTGCTGACTCAATATTTTGCATGGCGAACGTTAAGCGATAATCTAGCCAATTCCAATACCAAGAAACCAAATAAATAAGCAGCTTATGTTTATTCTCAAAGTATCTGTATACTGAGGCTTCTGTAGACTCTATTCGTTTAGCTAATTTCTTAAAAGTGAAGGCTTCGAAACCAATTTCATCAATTAATGAAATACTATTTGCAATAATATTTTGCCCCAACTCTGAAGTATCTGGATCTTTTATGAAACAACGTTCTTGGATTTTTACTTGGACTATCATAAGGTTACCTTCTAATTGACTTTATCTTGGGAAAAACCTTTCATAAATACAGTAATATTACGCTCATGAGCAGTGCTCTCGAATTCTTTAATCAAATCATAAATATCATAGGGGATACTGACCGCTTTTGTACCGTCAATAATAACTTCCTCATCATGTTTTACATGCTCTAAAGCATCAAGTAAAGCACCTTTATTTAGAAAGCTAACTTCTTCAGAAAGAATGATTCTATGAATGTGTTTTCCATCGTCTTCTTCTTTGATTTTAACGTGATCAGTTTCGAGATTTCTTTGAAGAATGAAAAAGATTGCTACTAGCAGTCCAATTCCGATTCCTATCAGAAGATCGGACAATAGAATTGCAAAAACCGTCACTAGAAAAGGGATATATTGCTCTTTTCCTTTCGAAAGCATGTCTTTAAACACACTTATTTTAGCCAATTTATAACCAACAACAATCAGAATTGCCGCTAATGCCGAAAGAGGAATCTTGCTTAATATCCCAGGAATAAACACTACCGAAACCAACAACAAAACACCATGAAAAACGGTAGACACTTTAGTTTGTCCTCCTGAATCAATATTGGCACTGCTTCGGACAATTACTTGCGTAACGGGCAAACCTCCGATTAAACCCGATATCATATTTCCTAATCCTTGAGCCTTTAATTCCCTATTTGCAGGTGTAATTCTTTTGTGAGGATCTAATTTATCAGTTGCCTCAACACACAATAGCGTTTCTAAGGAAGCAACAATAGCAATTGTGACTCCAACTAACCAAACATCTAAATTAAATATAGAATTCCAGTCAGGAAAAGTGACAAAATCTCTAAGACCGGCAAATGAGCTAATCTTTGGAATGCGCACTAAATGTTCAGCACTGACAGATAATTCGGGATTTATAGACTCTAAAACAATATTCATTGTAGCACCTAAAACTACTACTACTAATGCACCGGGAAGCAGCTTCATAAGGCCACCCTTGGGAGTTAAATACTTATCCCATAAAAGCAGCACAAGAAGACAGGTTCCTGAAATTATTATTGCACCAACAGAAAAATAATCTAAAGCTTGTAATATCTCCGTAAATGTATTTTCTCCATCTGATTGAAAAAATGAAGTATCTCCTTCTTGATCTCTGTCAAAACCCAGCGCATGAGGAATTTGCTTGAGTATTAATATGATTCCAATACTCGCCAGCATACCTCGAATAACAGAATTGGGGAAATAATAGGCAATCATTCCCGCTTTTAGAAATCCCATTGCTATTTGAAGAAAGCCTCCGATCATCACCGCTAATAAAAAAGGCGGAAACCCTAACTCATTTACAGAGGTAAATACAATCACAGCAAGGCCAGCTGCAGGTCCACTTGCTCCTACCTGTGAACCACTTGCAATCCCTACAATTATTCCTCCAACTATCCCCGATATTATACCTGCAACCAGTGAAAAAGTATCGGGACTTGAACCAGAAGCTGAAGCTATACCAAGACATAAAGGCAAGGCAACTAAAAAGACAACTAAACCGGCTGGAATATCAGACTTTAAATTCTTGAGATAATTATTTTCCATACATGAATTAAGAGTAAAACGCTAAGGTATGATAGCATTACTATTATCATTAGAAAAAAACCAACTATTTACTAACTCTTGGAGTATTTTAACAACTCACCACTTTAAGCAAGGCTTTAACTTCTCTAGCCTTATTATATGCCTGATCTATATCATGATGTGTTATTGTAACGTGCCCCATCTTTCTATATGGCTTAGTTAAATGTTTGCCATACAGGTGAATATGGACTTGCGGCATTGCCATTACCTTTTCTAGATTTTCATACTTAGCTTCGCCTGTATAAGAAGGATCACCAAGCACGTTCAGCATAACACTTGGCTGCAAAATGGACGTGTCACCTAACGGTAAATTCAAGACCGCTCGCATATGTTGCTCAAACTGAGAAGTTACATTCCCTTCAATAGTTTGATGTCCACTGTTGTGCGTTCTTGGCGCCACTTCGTTCACCAATAATTCACCGGATTTAGTCAAGAAAAATTCAACTGCAAGCAATCCAACTATATCTAGTTTTTCCGCAACTTTTTTGGCCAACATCTCTGCAGCTCCTTCAATTTCTTTTGAAACCTTAGCTGGGCACTTCAAATATTCCACCAAATTGGCTACTGGATTAAATTCTAATTCAACGATTGGATAGGTAACCACTTCCCCACTCTCATTCCGAGCAACAATAACACTCAATTCCTTCTCAAAATCGACAAACTTCTCCAAAACACTTGGTGAATCAAATGCTTTTTCAGTGTCTGCAATTGACTTTAGTAAATGCACGCCTTTACCATCATAACCTCCAGTTCTTGCCTTTTGCATAAAAGGAAAGTCTTGAACGTGATCACTTAATTCAGCCCTAGAATTCACCAAAACATATGGAGCAGTGGGGATTCCGTTTTCTGAATAAAATTGTTTTTGAAGGCCTTTATCTTTTATCAACTCCAAGACACGCGGTTGAGGAAATACTTTTAATCCGTTTTTTTCTAGTTGCTTTAAGGCATCAGTGTTTACATGCTCAATTTCTATAGTAAGCACATCTTTGTCTTTTCCAAAATTAAGAACAGTTTGGTAATCTTTAAAATCTCCTTGTTCGAATTCGTGCGCAATCAGACGACATGGCGCATTTTTATCAGGATCTAAAACACATACTTGAACATTGTAGTTTACTGCTTCTTGAATAAACATTTTCCCGAGTTGTCCACCACCTAACATCCCAAGTTTAAAATCCTTGCTATAAAAATTCATGCGTTTGACCTTTTCCTAATTTTGAAGCACAAAAATACCTAATGCCTCCTATGTCGAATACGTCTAAAGTCAATTTCATTCAACAAGCCTCAAAACTGAGCAATAAGCACATTAAAAATTGCGTTGATTTAATCGAAGATGGTGGAACTATTCCGTTTATCGCTCGATACAGAAAAGACTCAACTGGCGGTATGAATGAAGTTGAAATTGAATCTGTTCATACTCAACTTTCAATTTGGAATAAATTGGAAGAACGCAAAAAAACTATTCTTAAAAACCTGGAGGAACAAAATGTCATTACGGTTGAATTAAAAACAAAAATCGTCGAATGCTATAATCTTATTGCACTTGAAGATCTATTTCTACCCTTCAAAAAGAAAACAAAAACTAAGGCTGCAATTGCTTTAGAAGCTGGATTAAAACCATTAGCCGTGGCAATAATGAAAGAATCAGATAATGACCCCGTTCATTTTGCTAAAAAACTTATTTCTAGCAAGTTCCCGACAGAACAAGCTACAATGCAAGGTGCAATAGATATTGCTGCTGATTGGATCAATAATAACGAATGGATTAGAAATCGTTTGCGCAGGATATTCAATAGTAAGGCACTAATTTCCAGCAAACTCATCAAAGGAAAAGACATTGAAGCAGAAAAATTCAGTGATTTCTTTGACTATTCCGAAAGCGTAAATCGTATTAAACCTCATCGTTTTATGGCATTAAGGCGAGGTAAAAATTTAGGAGTTTTAGCTATAGGAATAGTGCCTTTGAAGGCTGACTCAATTGCTGCAATGGAGCATGCTTTAGTAAAGTCTAAAACTTTATATTCTACTCTTCTAAAAAAAGCAATTGTTCAGGCTTATTCTAAACAACTAAAACCTGCTTTAGAGCGGGAAGTATTTAATCGTCTTTCTGAAACATCAGATCGTTCAGCGGTTACCATATTCAGAAAAAACTTAGAGCAAATTCTTATGACTGCTCCGCTCAGAAATAAGAAGATTTTAGCAATTGACCCAGGCTTTAAGTCAGGTTGCAAACTGGTTTGTTTGGATGAAAATGGAGCACTAAAACACAATGAAACTATTTACCCAAATGCACCACAATTCGACAGCAAAGCATTGAATAAGATAAACACTTTGGTTCGTTCTTATAAAATTGACGCCATTGCAATTGGAAACGGCACAGCAAGCCGCGAAACCGAACAGTTGATTCAAAAAATTAGATTCGATCGTGATATTCAGGTATTTGTGGTAAGTGAAGCAGGAGCTTCCGTTTACAGTGCTTCAAGAATTGCAAGAGCTGAATTTCCAAATTATGATGTCACCGTTAGGGGCTCCGTTTCTATTGGAAGGAGACTAATTGATCCTTTGTCTGAACTGGTGAAAATTGAACCGAAAGCATTGGGAGTTGGACAATATCAGCATGATATTCCGTTGATTCAATTAGAAAGTGGATTGAGCCGAAGCATTGAATATTGTGTGAATAAAGTAGGCGTCGATATTAATACGTCAAGCGCCCACTTGTTAACATATGTTAGTGGAATCGGTCCAAAAATGGCAGAATCAATTGTTTCATTCAGAAACGAAAAATCTACCTTTCAATCCAAAAAAGATATACTTAAAGTCTCAGGATTAGGCCAAAAAGCTTTTGAGCAATGCGCAGGATTTATTCGAATTTCAAATGCAAAAAACCCTTTAGATAATTCTGCAATCCACCCTGAATCTTACAATGTCGTTAAATCAATTTCTGAAAAACTAAATCTAACAACTAACGAATTGTTAGGCAATAAAGACATTCTTCAGACATTAAACGCAGAAGATTTTGTAACAGAAAAGACTGGAATAGAAACCATTTCTTTTATTCTTATGGAACTTGAAAAGCCAAATCGTGATCCACGAGAAACTGCAAAAATATTTCAATTTAGGAAGGATATAAAAACAATTAATGACTTAAAGGTTGGTGATATTGTGCCCGGTATTGTTTCCAACGTCACAGGATTTGGCGCCTTTGTGGATATAGGAATAAAGGAAAATGGATTACTTCATCTTTCAGAAATGGCCGATAAATATGTATCAGATCCAAATGACATAGTGTCTATGAATCAAACCATAGAAGCTAAAGTGAAGAGTATAGATTTAGAAAGAAAACGAATTGCCCTTAGCTTAAAGGGAGTCTCTTAGGTCAACAAGTGCACCTCCAGTAGCTCTATCAGTTATACTGAGAGTATCTTCCCCGTCAAACTCAATCGTACCTCTAGACATATTTACATCTAACAAGCCCGTTGCATATGCTTTAAATGAAGCTGAAGCATCCATTTTCACATAAGTAGTATCGGTTATTAGATACCTAGCATTGTAAGTTGATGATGAGTTAAAGTTCGCTGTGTGAATCTGGGCATACCCTTGGGTTTTAATATTAGCAGCACCATTTAGATCAACTTGTAATTCATCCACATAAAAAAATGCATCTAATGAAGCAGATTCGTTGAACACCAGGTGGAAATTATCTCCGTAAATAGCTTTTGTCGTGAAAATTTTAGAAGGTGAATTAATGACTAACTTTTCTAGCGAGTTGACAAATAAATGAAATTGAATCTCTTTATGCTCCCTAAAACATCCATCAAAACCTACTGTAATTGAGCCATTAACATCAATTACTTCAATTTGTTCAGCAACATTTTCTTGCGCTAAAACCATTACTTCACTGCGAGAACGGTTACTATCGAAGTGAATATGAAGTTCAGCAGGAATATCTAACGTAAAAGTGTGATAGTTCTCAAACGACCTGCGATCTTCAACTACATCACCTATCCCTTTTTCGCAATCTTGCCACGGCCACTTTTTGCAACCAGAACAAGTTACAATAAATGCTAAAAGAAAAAGATATGATAACTTATTTGAGTTCACAACCGTAATATTGATGCAAATATATCCCTTTTATAAGGGGTTTTTTTATTCTCCATGAACGCAAAACAAGTAAACTAATTATGACGAGCGACGATAAGATCAAGAAGGCATTCATAGACAAAAACTGGAATGAAATAAAAACCAATGATTCTTGGCAGATTTTTAAAATTATGTCAGAATTTGTGATTGGATTTGAAAAGCTTTCTAAAATAGGACCCTGTGTTTCTATTTTCGGTTCAGCTCGTACAGACGAAAACCATCCCCACTACCTTCTAACAGAAGAAATCGCATATAAACTCACTCTTTCAGGTTTTGGCGTAATTAGTGGCGGCGGACCCGGAATTATGGAAGCGGCGAATAAAGGCGCACAAAAAGGTGGAGGAAGATCAGTAGGTCTGAATATTGAATTACCCTTTGAACAGACTGAAAACCCTTACATTGATAAGGATAAACTGATCAACTTCGATTATTTCTTTGTTAGAAAACTTATGTTCATTAAGTACGCTCAAGGTTTTATTGTAATGCCAGGAGGCTTTGGAACATTGGATGAACTTTTTGAAGCATTAACCCTAATACAAACTCAAAAAATCGCCAAATTTCCAATCATTCTAGTTGGTAAAAAATACTGGAGCGGATTAATAGACTGGATTAAAACTACCATGTTGGAAGAAAAAAATATCAATAAAGCAGATCTCGATTTATTCAGAGTTGTAGATACTTCCGATGAAGCGGTTGAGGAAATTGAAGCCTTTTACACAAAATATCTTCTAAAACCGAATTTCTAGAATAATCAGAGTAATCAACACCCCTTTCTTTATAAGTAGGGTCATTCATAATCTATTTTAAAAACAGAGGAAATTAATTATAAGTATCTGATAAACAGTAGTATAATTAAATTCAAACAACATCTAACCTTCCCTTGTACACAGCTTCGTGTTTAGAAGTGCAGGATGTAACCTACCATGTCTTTGTGCCTTAAAAATAGATTTGTGAAAATAGATCCTAAACAAAAGAACTATGCTTCGCACGCTCATTGCATTCCTACATATAATTTCGTTTTCATTCATATTTACAACTGATGTAAACGAATTAAAAAAAGAAGATTTTAAAGCAGAGATAAACACGCCAGAAATTATAGAAAAAGGTTCAGAAGGAATTGTAGAAATTAAATTCACTAAAGGAACTGTAAAAGGTTTCGCAAAACTGACAGATAACTTTCCGCAAGGAGTAATTGCTGAAGCAGTCGATATGGGGGATGCTACATTCACCTTCAGTAATGGGGTCTTGAAAATTATTTGGCTCAACTTCCCCACCGATAACCAGTTCTCGGTTAAATATAAAGTCAAAGTAGACCAATCAGCTGCAAACGACTTCGACATTGGAGGTAAATTCTCTTACTTAGAGAACAATGAAAAAAGAAGTTATTCTATTTTTAAAAAATCCATTGCAACTGGAGTAGAGGCCTTAGCATCAAAAACTAAAACCGAACTAAAAGAAGAAGAAATAGCTGCTTATGTTGAAGTAATTAGAACCGTTGAAACACTTGGTAATGACAAATACCAGGTTACTCTAGATATAACAAAACAAGGAATTGAAGGATTTTGCAAAATTCAAGAATTCACTTCGTTTGGAGGCATAATGAGCGAAGTTGAGCTCAAGGGGGCTATCTTCAGCTTCATCAAGAATAAAGGAAAGTTTGTTTGGATGTCATTACCAACAGATGAAAACTTCACAGTTTCTTACAGTCTAGACCTAGGTTCAGCCAAAAACAAAGACGTTTCAGTTTTGAAAGGAGACTTTTCCTTTTTAGAAGGAAACGTTACCAAAAAAGTGGACATAATTAAGAGAGTCTTAGAAACTCTTGCGGATAATTCAAGCTCTTCTCAAAACGAAACTGTCGAAGAAAAAAATACCAAGAAGGACGAAACCATAATAAGCACTGAAAATGAGCCTTCTATTCCGATGGAGACATCTGTGACAAGTCCAACGATCCCAGTTGTTGAAGATGACTCAAAAATAACAGTGATAAACGAGGAGGAAGAACTAGACACCTCTCAAGAGTCGATGATTACTTCTGATGAAGAAATAGAAAATAAAGAAATGATAACCGCTGAGACTTTAGCTGCAGCTAACAGAAATGAACCTAAAAAGGGGAACACCGAAGAAACTCTTGATATTACTTCTGATTCTATTAAAGAAGAGGTTATAATAGAAGACGATATTCTTGAAGAAACACCTGTTCTTGAAAATATAGAACTTAAAAAAGTTGCAACAACCGAGGAAAACGAAATTGATACGGATTTTGAAGCAGTTAAAGAGGAGGAAGTTGCTACGATTAAAGAGGAAAAACCGAAAGAAAAAAAAACCGGACCAGTTCTAGAAAATAATTTTGGAGTTAGAACGGGAGTAAATTACCGTGTACAGATAGCTGCTGGAAAAAATGTGGTAGACAAGGCATACTTTGAAAAACGACATAATTGGACAAGTGACTTTGTAATCGAAAATCACAAAGGCTGGATTAAATATACAACCGGTTCTTACCAGATATACAGAATTGCTCGCGATAATAGAGCAACTGTTAATGGCGGTGAGCATAAGTTTAATGGTCCTTTTGTAACGGCGTACAACGAAGGTATTAGAATTACGGTTCAAGAGGCGCTAATGATTAGTAAACAGAAATGGTTTAAGTAGCAAAAAATCAACTGCAACAATCATTATTTATTTAATTTAGGCCAATTATTGTAATAAGTCAAATGAAGTCAATCCTAACAGGAGTATTTATTGTAGTGTTTTCGGCGATTTCGGTTGCCCAAACTGACACCAGTTCCACTGAAGAATTTGTTCTTGAGTCTGCAGATACAGAGACAACTGAATCCATTAGCGATTTCAGACCTGTAGTTTCGTTATCTGGAGGTTGGCTTACTTTTTTTGGTGACGTTTCTAACAAGCAAAAAGCAAACGGAATATTACTTTCAAATCTTGCAGTTGATTTGAGCGTTTCTTTTCCATTAAAAAGTAGTTTTTATTTAACCTTCAGAAGCATGCTGGGAACAGTTTCTGCAAATGAAAGAAGTGCGAGTAGAAATTTAAATTTCAGCAGTAGAATTCAAACTTTTGGAATTGAAACAAGTTACAACTTCAATCACTTCTTAAATGAGAAAAGAGCAATTGACCCCTACCTATCTATAGGTTTTGACGCATTGGTTTTTAATTCAAAAACAGACCTATTCGATGCCAATGGAAATCAATATTACTACTGGACTTCTGGAGACATAATGGATAGGGCTGAAACTCCTGAAAACCTAGCTTCCGCAAACAAACTACAGCGAGATTACGATTACGAAACTGACTTAAGAAAAAGTGGAGTTACTGGAGCTCCTGAATTCGATAAATTCTCTTTTGTTATTCCATTTGGTGCAGGTGTTAATATGCGATTAAGTCACAAATTCCATGTTCATATAGGAGCAACATACAATTTATTACTCACTGACAGAGTTGATGGAGTTACTGCCGATGGGGTTGCTGATTATAATGGTCCCGGGAAATTAGATGGATTTTTATTTAGCCATATTGGATTAAGCTATGATCTCTCAAATCATAGTACTTCCAATCCAGAAGAAAGCGGAATTAGCGATGAAGAATTGGCAGACCTAGCAACAGGAGATAAAGATTTGGATGGTGTAAATAATTTAGCCGACGAGTGTTCTGAAACTCCTGCAGGAGTAGAAGTTGATGAAAAGGGTTGTCCTTTTGATGAAGACAAGGATGGTGTTCCAGATTACTTAGACCTTGAGTTAGGAACTGATTCTACTTTGATTGTTGATACTAATGGTGTCGGTATGACTCAAGAGCAGATCCAAATGATTGCCTTCAGGTTCCTTGATGAATCTGGAGCACTAACTGCTATCGAAGACACTATATATACATACGAGCTGCCTAGTAAAACTGAACGTATAACCAAGAAAAAATATAGCGTTCAAGTAGCTAGTGACTCTTTATCTACAGAACAAGCAGTAGATTTGCTAAGTAATGAAAAACTTAAAAGCGTTCAAGATGGCGATAACTCGACTGTATTAGTTGGTGAATTCGATGAAATAAGTGAAGCACTTGCAAAAAATAAAGAACTTAAAGAAAAAGGGATTTCAACACGAGCCATTGTTGAAGAAACTGTCACCGGAAAGATTATAATAGCAGATACACGTGGTGAAATTGTTGGCGCTACCATCGGAAAAACTGCTCCTCCAGGTACTCAATTTAGAATTCAAGTTGGTGCATTTAAAAAGCCTATTAAAAAAAGTGCATTTAGTAATTTAAATATAATTGGAATAAAAAGTAGCGATGGTTTTACACGATATTATATCTCTGAAGGTTACTCATCCTATGCAGCAGCAGCAGCAGCTAAAGTTGCATTGAAAGGACAAGGTATTGGAAATTCATTAATTAAAGCATTTAGTGAAGGAGAACAAGTTTCATTATCAAGTGCAGGCGCCACATTTGACGCTACTAATACTACTCCTGCTTCGCCAAAAGATAAGAGTAAGGTCAGTTTTAAAGTTCAGTTGGGAGCTTATGCAAACGCAATACCAATGACAGAGTTCAACAAATTTGTAAAACTTGGAAAAATTGCTAATGAAAAAGGATCAGATGGGAAGACTAGATACTTCGTTGGTTCATTCTCAAGCTATGACAAGGCAAGTTCTTATATTAACGAATTAGGCGACTTCAATATAAATGAAGCATTTGTTGTTGGAGAATACAACGGTAAAACTATCTCCGCTAAAGAAGCAATGGACATTGTAGAATAAATTACCCTAGGGCTTCGTTTACCGTAAATTTGGGTGCTATAGATTGCTTATGAAGGCATACATTCAACTTTTTATATTTTTAATCCTTTCCATTTTCTCCGTAAGCGCTTACTCGCAATCCAAATTACTGATTGGAGAAGTAATCTCTAAGAAGGATAGTTCCAAGCTATTTGGGGTTCACGTTGTAAACATAAGCTCGAACAAAGCAACTAACTCTATATCTGATGGTTCTTTTTCTATGCCTTATCAAAATGGCGATACTATTATCTTGACTTCGATAGGTTATAAAGATCATAAACTATTTACCGGAATGTTTTGGGTAGCCAGTGGTCAAACAATAACAATTTATATGTCTCCTCAGGTATATGATTTGCCCAGTTTTGATGTCAATCAATACAACACTAAGGAAGAATTTAAAGAAGATTTTATAAATCAAACCCCTATTAAACCAATTAACCCTGAGCTGTTTGAATACAAAAAGCCAAGTAAACTTGAAGATGTGGATACTGACCTAAATGCACATATTCCGCTGAATAGTCCTATTTCATTTCTGTACAATAAATTTGGAAAGGAAGCCAGACAAGCAAAAAAATTAGCTAAAGCTCAAAAAGAAACTAAAGAAGAAAAAATAATTAAAGAAAAATACAATTCCCAAGTAGTGCAAAAAATTTTAGAATTTGAAACCAAACAAGAAGCAAAGCGGTTTATGGAAGAGTGTCCGTTAGAAAATGAGTTTATTCTTAAAGCCAAAGAATACGACATTGTAAAAGCAATTTTGGATTGTGAGAAAAGGAAATCTGATGCTGAATAATTAGCAGTGTTCTGACATAGCTCCGTATTTACTGTTCTTAGGCCTTACAAGCAGAGTATATTAGTTTAATCTTTAAAACTTATAACTATGAAAATTGTAAAAATCGTTGCCGTTGCAACTGGAACTATAGCTCTCGGAGCTGTCTCAAAAAATGCTAATGCTGCAGACTTATTTACCTGTTGATCATTTAGGGTCAGGATCTGAAGTACGTTCAAATCTAATTGAACTTAATTCTGACTTTATCGCTGATAATATTTAGAAATTTGGAGAATTATAAAATTGAATTTAGCGAGGTGTCTGTGCTTGTGGCACAAGTATTAGAAGCTCTTCCAGAAAACAACTTTGACTTTTTACATTCAATGAAAAAAGTTGCTGCACAATACAACCTAACCGACATAGCAATCATTGAAAAACGAGCGGACAACTTACTTATTAAGTTCAAGCAACTTGGCTTATTTCTATAATTACTCTTTAATCAAACGAACTGTTTCGGATACAATTCCATCTTCAATAATTGATAAAAAGTAAACACCTTGAGTTACTGAGGTCAGTTTAATTTTTCTTCCTAAAGCTACAAAAGATTCTTCCATATAAATAGTTCTTCCTGTCACATCAGTTAACTTTAGAACTGAAGATTTTGATACATTCCGTATTTCTAAAACCTGTGTAAAAGGATTTGGATAAACCTGAATTTTCAAATTTAGATTCCCTTCATTCATTCCAGTGCAGTTATCGAGTCGAATGAATTCAGAAGCACTTCCTTCGCAATTGTTAGCATCTGCAAATACATAAGTTATTCTTCTAACTCCAGGCGTAATTATCCTAGGATCAAATTGTGCGTTTTGTGAGCCATCAATTGAATACCTGCCGCCTGAAGGTATTCCTCCCGTTAATATAAATCGAGGAGCATTATTACAGATTCTAGTTTCTTCCAGTGCAAGTGATACCTCTGGATTGGCTCGAATTTTTACCGTTATTATTTTTATATCCTCGCAGCCCGTTGCGTTTTTAATCGTGTGAATTGCTGTATAATCCCCTGGCTGCAATAAGCTAGGTCTAAACTTACAAGAATCAATATAAGGCATCCAACTGCCACCGCTCCATTTTCCATTTTGATCAATTGGAGTAAGTACAATCGATGTCTTTTCAGAAATACAATATGCTGTATCCGCTTCAACTACTCCTGCATCTGGTTTGTCTCCGATGGAAATATTTACGGTTTTGGTATCGAATAATACTCCTTTAAAACTCCTTAAAGTTGCAACATAAACTCCTGAGGTTTTATAAACACAATACGGGTTTTGCTGATTTGAATTTGCTGGAAGTGCACCACCAAAACTCCATTGCCAAGCAGTAACTCCACCAGTAGATCTATCGGTAAAGTAGATGGTATCACCAATACAACCCGTAAGTGAAGATGCGTTAAAATCAGCTCTAGGACCTTCAATAAACCCTTCAGCGATTAATGAAAAATCCTGATTTCCAGTTGATAAACTGCCTTTATGTGTTACTCGTAAATAGTAACTTCCTGCAGGAATGTTTGAGTAATAAATTTGCTCTACATTATCTCTGAAATTATCTGCTTTCGTAGCTGCAGAAGCAGGTACTAGAGGATTCATTCGGTAAGGATAATATACAGATCCGTTATTAATATTTACCAACCTTACATCTAAATCATTCACCAGTTTAATATTGGTCGGATTGAGACTTGGAGAATTTGTTGAACCTTCGATATCTGTCCAGCAAATCGTAACTCGAACAGGATTGGTTCCATTTGAAAAAACTACTTTTTCATATTTAGCCGAATTATTTAATGTCAGTTCCTCAACTTGAATTTCAGTGTCATTCAAAACCTCAACTGCTTTGAATGTGTTCATTAACCCCCAACCAAAAACATAATCCGGACCAGTAGAAGTTCCTGCTTCATCTGCAGAATGAATGACGAGTCCTTTGAGAGTAGCAGCCCTCATGTATTTTCTTTTTATACTGTTATAATGCTGCTGCAGCAATAGGCATGAACCCGCAACACTGGGACTGGACATGCTTGTTCCGCTTGAACTGTAATAGTCCGAATTTCCAGTGCTATTACAACTATAAACTCCAGCTCCATTCCCCACAATATCGGGTTTAATTCTGCCGTCATCAGTTGGTCCCCAAGAGCTAAAACTAGTCATTGAAACTCCGTTGGCAATTACATAGCCGTTGGTCAAATCATTGACAGCTCCCACGGTTAAAATATTCTTAGCAGTAGCATATGTAGAGACACAATCGTATTGTCCATCTGGATCTCTTACCGCAGAACTTGTAGCATAAGAGCTACCAGTCCAAATTTGGTAAGATCCGCTCGGTTGTCTATCGTTTCTATCGTTTCCAGCTGCTTTTACAATTAAGTAATAAGGAGCTAATCGAGCAATTCTATCCCAAGCTCTTGTTCGTGAATCGTAAAAACCAAATTTGTAATCCTCTACTGAACTAATCGAAGTATTGCCGTACCAAAAATCATTACCATTACTCCTGCCCCAGCCTGTTGCTGTTCCATAAGAATGATTTGAAACCATAATTCCTTTAGATGCGGCATCTGCCATTTCTGAAGCATCACTATTCCAATCGTAAGCCCATAATTTTGCTTGAGGTGCCATTCCTTTTGCGTTTGCTGATAAACCGGATGCTATAAGAGTACCTGCAACATGAGTAGCATGTGAACTATTTCCAGACGCATTATCACTGCGCGTTATCCTATTTCCAAACTCGCGATGAGAAGCTCGAACACCACCACCATCCCACTCAGCAATAGTCATGTTTTGTCCTTCCAAGTTTAATCCTTGACCACCTCCGTTGTGTAATTTATTGGTTCCAATACTTCGAGCCGCTACTCTGTTAAAAGCCTCATTATATCTTGGAGAACCGTCTGCATTTAAACCAACCAACTGAATATAAACGCCTTCTCCAACAATTTCTGTAGGCCAGTTGTACAATTTAGCAAGGTTTAAAGCGGTTTTTAGTTCAATACTATCACTAACTTTAAGTTCTTTGGAAAGCTGCAGTAGCTCCTCAATATTGGTGTTCTCTAAAACCACTTCAGACGCAGTCTGAGCAAATAAACTGAGGTTACTGAAAAGGATTATTAAGAAAGCTGATACTAAATGTTTTGTAATTTGCATTTTGCAAATATGCCTCTAAAATGGATTTATTCTGCAATCATTTGAAAATTCATTTTCTACAAACTATTTATGAAATTCTGTTTTTACACAACCACATTAGTTCTGCTAACAATTTTACTTTCCTTGGGACTAAATGCCCAAAATGAAACACCTAATGCAGGCGATAAAATCATTACAGATGAAAAAAAACGTGATTTTTCGTGGGAAGATTGGAAAGAAAGAAGCAATAAGCACTGGAGAGGTTTAGATGTAGGAATTAATATGCTGCTTTATGATGACGGTAGCGAAATTCCAGAAGCTAAGTTCAATGCATTAACCCCGGATATTGGAAAATCATTTTATTTTGGATTAAATGTTTTAGAAAAAGACATTACACTAAACGGTGAATACATAAAGTTCATAACAGGATTTGGTTTCGATTTTTATAATTTTCATTTAGATAAAAATGCGATTCTTCTTTCGCAAAGAGACACGCTGGCTTCAGCAATTGATACTATAAATACATTTACGAAAAACAACCTAAAAAGTGCTCATTTAACCGTGCCCCTGCTTATCGCATTTAACACAAATGTGAAGCATTCAAAAGCATTTCATTTTGCTACAGGACTTATTTTAAGCTATCGACTATCTGGTAAACAAAAGATAGAATACGACGATGGAAACGTTGAAACAGCTCTAGAAAGAAAGGGACAAATGCACCAAAACCCATGGAAGGTTGCCGCAACATTTAGAATAGGATATGCTAACTACCACGTTTTTGGAAATTATGCATTAACCAATTTCTTTGTCAGCGGACAAGGGCCACAGGCTAAAAGTGTTGTGTTTGGTATAAAGATTTTGCCTTGGTAGTGGTGGTT
>CESE01065538.1_pt1 | contig 43144 bp, 40 predicted proteins | sample 350271 | NCBI WGS metagenome assembly CESE01 (sample SAMEA2621536, study PRJEB7988) | marine metagenome | isolation source: saline water (ENVO:00002010), including | reverse complement strand
AGTACAAGCTGCAAGGATTAGATAGAATTCAACCATTTGTAATGGAACAGTTAGTAACCAATCAATGTATCTAAATACTGTTGGTGTAGCACCTGTATCTACCCAAACACCTCTCATATAGAGATAATGCCAGAATGCAATACCAGTAATTAAACCAGCAACTGTTAGCGATGTTTTCCATTTAGCACTTACTTGATCTCTTTCAACAAAGAAAAATACTGTTGATGCAAGCATAGCAGCAGTAACAAGCCAGAAAGATATTCCAACCGTATCAGTAATACTTAGATCTCCGCCACTTGCAGCGAATGATGGAAGTGCAATCGCACTCGTCAATAATAATAACAATTTCATATACTACCCCCAGTAGTTCAATAAGAAATAATATAATTTCTTAAATATTAGATGAGAATGATTCTCACCGATTATAAGTATAGTGAATCTAGCTAACAAACTAAAGCATTAATAAAATAACGTATCTTCCTGTTATATATAATATTTATATATATAAAATATCTTATGGATGCTCTCTTAAAATGTTTTTGTTATATTGTAATAAAGCTCATCTATTTAAATACAATATGCCATCTAAAAAAGATTCTTACTGGAATGAAAATATTAGGATATTAATATCCCTATTATCAATATGGTTTTTAGTATCATTTGGATTTGGTATTTTATTATCTGATTGGCTTGATCAATTTCAGATTGGTGGTTTTAAACTTGGTTTCTGGTTTGCTCAACAAGGTAGTATTTATATTTTTATAATATTAATCTTCATTTATATCCATCTAATGAATAAATTAGATAAAAAATATTTTGGAGAAGAAAACTCTGAGGACGATCTCTAATGGATGTAACTCAGCTGACCTATCTATTTGTAGGTTTATCATTCGCTTTATATATTGGAATAGCTATTTGGTCTCGAGCAAAATCGACTAGTGACTTTTATGTAGCTGGCAAAGGAGTCAATCCTATTGCAAATGGAATGGCAACAGCAGCTGACTGGATGTCAGCAGCCTCATTTATCTCCATGGCTGGACTCATAGCTTTTTTAGGTAAAGATGGTTCTGTTTATTTAATGGGATGGACAGGAGGTTATGTTGTTCTAGCTTTACTGTTAGCCCCTTACCTTAGAAAATTTGGACAATTTACAGTTCCCGATTTTATAGGTGAAAGATACTATTCAAAAACAGCACGCCTAGTGGCGGTGGTTTGTCTTATATTTGTATCTTTTACATATGTTGCCGGTCAAATGCGTGGAGTTGGAATTGTTTTCTCAAGGTTCTTAGAAGTTGATATTAATCTTGGTGTAATTATAGGAATGGTTATTGTTTTCTTTTATGCAGTTCTTGGGGGCATGAAAGGTATAACTTATACCCAAGTTGCTCAATATTGTGTCTTAATTTTTGCATATTTAGTCCCTGCTATTTTTATCTCTATTCTTATCACAGGCAATCCAGTGCCTCAATTAGGTTTTGGAGATACATTGGTTGGAACAGATATATATCTTCTGGATAAACTAGATCAAGTTACTCAGGATTTAGGCTTTAATGCCTATACAGAAAATATTAAAAGTAATATAGATATTTTTTGTATTACTGCTGCTTTAATGTTCGGTACTGCAGGATTACCTCATGTTATTGTTAGATTCTTCACTGTCCCAAAAGTAAGAGATGCACGAAAATCAGCAGGTTATGCTTTAATTTTTATTGCTATTCTGTATACAACTGCTCCAGCAGTAGCAGCATTCTCGAGAGTAAATTTTATAGAATCAATTCAAGATACAAGCTACGAATCATCTCCTGAATGGTTTAAGAATTGGGAAAGTGTTGGGCTAATAGCATGGCAGGATAAAAATGCTGATGGAGTCATTCAATATTCTGCTGGAGATGCTTTAAACGGAGGTCGTCCTAAATATACCTCTGAGCGAGGAGAATATGGAGAAAGAAAACTAGAGAATGAATCTAATAATACAAATACAAATGAGGTATATATTGATAAAGATATAATGGTTCTTGCAAACCCTGAGATTGCAAAATTACCTGCATGGGTTATAGCTTTAGTTGCAGCAGGTGGGCTAGCTGCCGCTTTATCAACTGCAGCTGGTTTGTTATTAGTAATATCATCATCAATATCTCATGATCTTCTCAAAAAAACCTTTCGACCAAACATTACTGAAAAACAAGAATTATTATATGCAAGATGTGCAGCTGCGGTAGCAGTATTTATAGCAGGTGTATTCGGTATATATCCTCCTGCTTTTGTTGCACAAGTTGTCGCATTTGCCTTTGGTTTAGCAGCTTCAACTTTCTTCCCTGTTCTTTTTATGGGGATATTCTCAAAAAGGCTTAATAAAGAAGGTGCAATAGCAGGAATGATTTCAGGTTTGTTATTTACACTTTCATATATTATTTATTTCAAATTTCTATATACCAATCTAAATAATGCAGATTTTTGGTTTTTATCTATTTCTCCAGAGGGTATAGGTTTTGTGGGAATGATTATTAACTTTGCAGTAGCCATTCTCGTATCTTCTTTTACAAAACCACCTCCAAGAGAAGTAATAGAAATGATAGAAACAATTAGACAGCCTTAATAGGAATAAAATATGAAATACATAGCAACATTAATATTATCTTTTAGTTTTTCTTTCGTTCACTCAGAATCATTGGAACTCTTGGAAGCAGATGTACTATCTTTAAAAAACTCTAGTCCTGAAAGGATTCTTTTTGTGGGTAATAGTTATCTTTACTATAACGATAGTCTTCATAATCATTTAAGAAGAATGGTAGAAGAGCAGAATCCTGAGAGAAAAGAGTTCTTTGGCTATAAGTCTGCAACCATAGGCGGCTCTAGGCTCGCGCATCATAATTTAGATCATTTACTTGATTCTAAAAATATTGGAATCAATAAACCTTTTCAATTAGTTATTTTGCAAGGTGGAAGTGCAGAGGTTCTAGATAAGGCTGCAAGAAAATCTTTTAATCTAAATGCAAAAAAAATGATTGCTAAAATTAAAGATAGTGGAGGAGAGGCATTGCTTTACATGACGCATCCCTATGTTCCACCTCATAAGCTATATGACCCAAAGATGATAGAGAAAATAAGATACACCTATATAAAAGCAGCAAATGATTACGATGCCTTGGTTGCCCCAATTGGTATTGCATACATAAATGCTTACAAGGCAAGACCTGATATTCAGCTTCATAAATCTTATGACGGTAGTCACCCGGATATTCTTGGAACTTATCTTTCAGCATGCGTTCTCTATGCAACCATTTTTAAGAAGCCATCTTCAGAAGTTCAATATAATTATTTTGGCGAGATTAGTAATGAAGATCAAAAATTTCTCCAAGATATAGCTGATAGGACTGTAAAAGAATTTTTTGCCAGATAACTATAGAAAATAAGAATGTATAAAAGTTTTGATATATAAATAATGTTTAGTATGATCATTGTATGAAAGTTGCTATATATCCTGGTTCATTTGATCCAATTACCTTTGGTCATATGGATATTATTGAAAGAGCTTGTGGCATTTTTGACAAAGTCATTCTTGCTATAGCTGAAAGCCAATCCAAAAAGCCCTTATTTACATTAGAAGAAAGACTTAGCATGACTGAGTCAATTTATTCTGACCATCCCAAAATAGAAACAGTAAGTTTCTCAAGAAAATTAACTGTTGAGTTAGCAAGGGATCATAAAGCTTGCGCAATCATAAGAGGCCTAAGAGCAGTTGCAGATTTTGAGTATGAATTTCAGTTGGCTACCATGAATAGAACTTTAGCTCCTGATATAGAGAGTATTTTCCTGACGCCTAAAGATACTTTGATTTATGTATCTTCAAGTCTTGTAAAAGAAATTGCTGAATTAAAAGGTGATGTATCAAGATTTGTTCATCCCAATATTGACCAAGCTCTCAAAGCAAAACTTCTAGTTTAACCCTGACAAATATTACAAAAGTATGACGCTCTTTGATTTTGAGTAATTTTACTAATTAGATTTTCACAATTTACACAAACCTCATTTTCTCTGTCATATACATTGAGCTGTATCTTAAAATAGCCCGCTGAACCTTCTGCTGAAAAAAAGTCTTTTAGAGTAGTTCCACCAACTTTTATTGCCTCTTTGAGAATAATCTTAGAATTACTGGTAATTAAATTACATTCAGAATTAGAGATAGTTTGAGCTAGTCTTCTAGGATCAATAGAAGATCTAAATAAAATTTCTGAAGCGTATATATTTCCAATCCCAACAACATTCTTCTGATTCATAATAAAGTTTTTTATATTCGTTTTCGAATTCTGAATTTTTTTAAATAAATAATCTTTACAAAAAGACCTAGATAAAGGCTCAGGACCAAGGCTAGAAATTAAAAAATGATCTTTGTATGATTTAGTTACGTGAATTGAACCAAATCTTCTAGGATCATTATAGATTAATTTATTATCTTCAAATATTAGTTCGGCATGATCATGCTTTTTAAAGAAATTATCTTTTCTATTCATTATTCTTAAAGTACCTGACATACCTAAATGAACTATTAATTGGTAATCATCAAAATCAAAGATTAGATACTTTGCTCTTCTAAAGATCTGGTTAATTTTTTTACCCGATAATTTTTGACTAATATCTTTATCGACGAGCCATCTAAGATTTGGATTATGGATACTAATAGACTCTACAATCTTTTCTTCAAAAGACTTAATTGCTCTTAGTGTTGTTTCTACCTCAGGTAGCTCGGGCATTAATTTAAAAAATTATTTATATCAGCAATATTTTCAGGTTCTAAGTTCCCAGCAGCAAGCCCCAGCCTTAGATTTGAAAGAATATAGTCATATTTTGCATTCGCTAGGTTTCTTTCAGCACTGTATAGATTTTTTTCTGATTGCAATAAATCAACAATATTTCGTGTACCAACTTCATAACCTACTTTTGTAGCTTCAAGAGCGCTAGTTGCAGAAACAACTGCTTGCTCTTGAGCATTAACACTTGCAACCAGGGATAGCACATTCGAATATTCAGATCTTACTTCTTGGATAACCGATCTTTCAATGAAAAGCGTATCTTCGATTGATTTATCATAATTTGCATAAGCCTGTTTACGTCTTGAGTTCACAGAACCACCTTGGAATATAGGCATACTGAATTGAATGCTATACGCTCTTCGCTCAGTCTCTTGAGGAACAGAAATAAGAATTGGAGCGTCAAAGTCATCAATATAATATTGATTGGTTTCTGACTTAGAGGCAGAACCAACAATATCTACTTTAGGTAAATGATCTGAAGCAGCGCCTCTAGCAGAGTTTTTTGAAGCATCTCTTCTTAGTTTCGCAGCTTTTAATTTATAGTTACTTGTAATAGCTAGATTAACCCAGTCTTGTTTTGATGCAGGTGACGGATTAACAATTGGAAGATTATCTCCCAACGGATCAATGCTATAAACCTCTCTTCCTATTAGAGCATTAAGAGCTTCTCTTGCTGAGAAAACTGCGCCTTCAGTTCTAATTCTTGCAGCTAAACTCAGATCATAAGCAAGCTGTGCTTCTTGAACTCCAGTAATAGCAGAAAGACCAACTTCATATCGCTGTTTAGCTTGATCAAGTTGTTTCTTAATTGCTTTCTCTTCCGACTTCGATGCATTTAAGTTATCAATTGTTCTTAAAACGCCAAAATATAACTCTGCAGTTCTTACAACTAAGTTTTGTTGCTCGTAACCAAAATCTGCTTCAGCAGCATTTGTTAAAGCTTGAGATCTTTTATATTGAAACCATGAATCTAATCTTATTAGTGGTTGAGTAAGGCGAGCTGATGAGGAGAAACTATTGTATTCATTACTTAAATTTCCATCTTGGTAGGATTCATTCCAGTTAGTGCTCCCACTGATGGATACACTTGGCATTAATCCAGCTCTTCCTTGAACAACAAATTCTTTTCCAGATAAAAGGGAAAATTCTGCTGCCCTATATTTAGGATCATTTTCTAAAGCTTCATTATAAATATCAATAATATTTTCAGATGAAGCTATTCCAGATACTACTAGAAGGGATGTAAGAATTAAGTTTTTCATGATTTGTACTATTTTAATATATGTAAAGCAAGCTTGTCATTAATTTATTTGATGTTTACAGTGACAACATTAAACACCTTTTAGACATAGATTGTCAATATAGGCTTTTTTTGACAGTTTCTAATAAAAATCTATTAATTAAACTAATTATTAAAAGTTATCCGCCTATCTTAGAGTAGAATATCATCAATAAGTTCAATCAGATAAAGTATGACCCAGCTAGAACAAGTTTCATTAACATACAAGGGAGCGTAAGTTGAGTTCAAGTTCATATGACTCCAGGGCAATCGAAGTTTTATCAGGCCTAGATCCTGTAAGAAAAAGACCAGGAATGTATACGGACACAAGCTGTCCAAACCATCTTATTCAAGAAGTTCTTGATAACTCAGTTGATGAAGCCCTCTCTGGACATTGTTCTAAGATAAAAGTTACTTTGTGTAAAGACGGTTTTATACAAGTTTCAGATGATGGAAGAGGTATGCCGGTTGACATTCACCCTGAGCACAAGGTTTCAGGAGTTGAATTAATCATGTGTAAACTTCACGCTGGTGCTAAATTTTCAGGCAAGGAATATAATTTTTCAGGTGGTCTCCATGGTGTCGGAGTCTCTGTTGTAAATGCATTATCTGCAGAGCTTGAGGTTAAAATAAGAAGAGATTCTAAGGAATTCCAAATAGATTTTGCTGATGGTGAAAAAACTAAAGAACTTCATCAAATAGGTGAAGTTGGAGTTCAAAACTCTGGAACAACTATAAGATTCATCCCAAATAGTAGTTATTTTGAGACTGATAAAATACAAAAGAAACATCTTAAGCATCTATTAAAAGCTAAAGCAGTTTTATGCCCAGGTCTGCAAATTGATTTTTTAGATGAAAAGAAATCAGAAAAAATTAGATGGCTATATGAAGAAGGTCTTAGTAGCTACTTATCTGAATCCTCCTCTGATATAGATTTATTAATTGATGAATCAATTGTTTGCTCAAAATTATCAGACACTCAAGAAGTTGAATTTGCAATAAATTGGTCAAAAAATCCTCGCAAAGAGTTACTCAACGAAACCTACGTTAATCTTATTCCAACTCTTCAAGGTGGCTCACACTTTAATGGTTTTAAATCTGGACTATTAGAGGCACTAAAAGAATTCTGTGAATATAGAAATTTATTACCAAAAGGATTAAAGATAACTGCAGATGACGTTATTAGTAATTCTATATTTGTAATTTCTTCCAAGCTACAGAATCCTCAATTTGCAGGACAAACTAAAGAAAGATTAGATTCAAAAGACCATATGTCTTTTGTGAGTTCAGTTACCAAAGATGTTTTAAGTATTTGGTTTAATAAGCATACTGAGGAGGGTGAAAAAATTGCTGAATTAGCAATCAATTCAGCACAATTAAGAGCTAAAGCCTCAAAAACTGTTGAAAGAAAAAAATCGTTTAAAGGTCCAGCGCTTCCTGGAAAATTATCTGATTGTAATAGTGAAGATTTAAACAAGACAGAGTTATTTTTAGTAGAGGGAGATTCAGCAGGCGGCTCAGCTAAGCAGGCCCGCGAAAGATCTTTTCAGGCAATCATGCCTTTAAGAGGAAAGATTTTAAATACTTGGGAACTTGAGAGTGCAGAAATTATTAAATCACAAGAAATTAAAAATCTATCAACAGCAATTGGCGTGCTTCCAGGAAATCCAGATATAAGCGGTCTTAGGTATGGAAAAATTTGCATATTAGCTGATGCAGATTCTGATGGTCTTCATATAGCAACTTTATTATGCGCGTTATTTCTTCAGCACTATAAGCCTCTAGTTCAACAAGGAAGAATTTATGTATCAATGCCTCCTCTTTATCGAATTGATTGTGCTAAAGAAGTCTTTTATGCTCTTGATGATGCTCAAAGAGAAACTATAGTTAAGGATCTGAAATCCAGAAAAGGTAAACCCAAAATTAATATTCAAAGATTTAAAGGTTTAGGAGAAATGAATCCTCCTCAACTTCGTGAGACAGTAATGGATCCAGCAACTCGACAGCTAGTCAACTTAACTATCTCGCCTAATGATAATGCACATTCAGTTATGGATTTATTATTAGCAAAAAAGAGGGCGCCTGATAGAAAAGAATGGTTAGAAAAAAAAGGTAGCTTAGTTAAAGTTTAAGATTATGGAAGCAGAAGATAAAAACCAATCAATGAGCCTAAAAAAGTATGCAGAAGAGTCATACCTTAATTATGCCATGTACGTCATTCTTGATAGAGCATTACCTAATATTGGTGATGGCCTTAAGCCAGTCCAAAGAAGAATACTTTATGCCATGTCAGAACTTGGTCTTAATGCAGGAGCAAAATATAAAAAATCAGCTAGAACAGTTGGTGATGTAATCGGAAAATTTCATCCTCATGGAGATGGTGCGGCTTATGAAGCCATGGTATTAATGGCACAGAGCTTTTCATTTAGATACCCTTTGGTGGATGGACAAGGCAACTGGGGCTCTCAAGACGACCCTAAATCATTTGCAGCAATGCGATACACAGAGTCAAAACTTACAAAGTTTGCTAATTTATTACTCGAAGAATTAAAGTATGGAACAGTTGATTGGCAACCAAACTTTGATGGCTCTTTATTAGAACCAATTATTTTTCCAGCAAAAGTTCCTTCAATACTTCTAAATGGAACTTCAGGTATTGCAGTTGGCATGGCAACAGACATACCTTCTCATAATTTAAATGAAGTTATAGATGCCACTGTTCACATGCTAGAAAACCCTTCTTCTGATTTAACTGATATTTTGAAATATATAAAAGGGCCAGATTTTTCAAATGGTGCCAAATTAATCATAAGTGATGATGAGCTAAATGAAATTTATACAACAGGAAAAGGCGGATATAAAATTCAGGCTAAATGGACTAAGGAAGATAATCAAATAATTATTAATGCACTTCCATACCAAGCATCTGGCGCAAAGATATTGGAACAAATTGCAGATCAAATGCAAAATAAAAAAATTCCTATGGTTGTTGATCTTACTGATGAAGGAGACCATGAAGAACCAATTAGACTTGCAATTACCATGAAATCTAACAGAGTTAATGCTGATGATTTAATGAATCATCTTTTTGCTTCTACAGATTTACAAAAAACTTATAGAGCTAATATGAACCTTATTTCACTTAAAGGTAGCCCAAAGGTTTTCTCTCTTGTTGAATTAATAAAAGAGTGGCTTATTTTTAGAAAAAATACTGTTACTAGAAAGTTAGAGCATAGGCTAGACCAAGTAAATGATAGGCTTCATATAGTTGAGGGGCTTCTTATTGTTTATCTTGATTTGGATGAAGTAATAAAAATTATTCGTGAGTCTGATGAACCGAAACCAGAAATTATTAAACATTTTAATATTTCTGATATCCAAGCTAATGCAATCTTAGAAATTAAGCTAAGGCAGTTAGCTAAACTGGAGCAGATTAAATTAGAAGAAGAAAAATCTAAATTAGTTAGTGAGCAAAAAGAGATAGAAAAAATACTTGGATCATCAGGCAGGCTAAAGACTCTTATCAAGAAAGAGCTACTTGAAATAAAAGATGAATATGGTGATGAGAGAAATTCTCCAATTGAAGGCCAATCAAATGCAAAAGTCTTCTCAGAAGAAGAGACCTTAGTAACCGAGCCTATTACTGTTATTTTATCCTCAGCGGGGTGGATAAGAAGCGCTAAAGGCCACGATATTGATCCAACCACCTTAAGTTATAGAGGTGATGACTCTTTGCAAGATTTTTGTAGAGGTAGGAATAATCAAAATGCAGTTTTCTTAGATTCCCAAGGTAAAGCTTATTCGATGGCTGGACATACACTTCCATCAGCTCGAGGCCTTGGAGATCCAATTACTGGAAGAGTTTCTGCGGATTCTGGCGTAGAGTTTATGTCAACACTTATTGGAAATGATGAAGAAAAATTCATGATAACCAATACAGCTGGCTATGGTTATGTATCTGAATTTAAAAATATGGTCTCTTCAAAAAAATCAGGTAAAGCATTTATGAAACTCCCTCAAGGAGCCAGGATGCTAAAGGCATTAAAAGTAGAAGATGATCATAGATTTATAGTTGCAGCTTCAAACATAGGAAGGCTTCTTATTTTCCCTTTATCAGAATTACCAATTCTACCGAAGGGCAAAGGTAATAAAGTTGTAAATATACCTAAAGTAAAGTTTGAGTCTGGTGAAGAATTTATGAGTCACATAGCTCTTCTTGCTGATACAAGCAGCTTAAGAATAGAGAGTGGAAAAAGATTCTTAACTTTAAAGATAAAGGATCTTGAAAACTACATTTCTTCTCGAGCAAAAAGAGGAAATATGCTCCCTCAAGGCTATAGAAAAGTTGATTCTATGTCAGAAGAAATAGACTCTAAGCTTTCTGAAGTTGAGCAATAGACTTTTCTAAAATATCTAACCCAGAATTAATTAATTTATCTTCAATAATTAAGCTTGGAGCAATTCTAATAGTATTGTTATTTGCTTTAAGAACCATTAAACCATTCTTGTAACATTGTTGAAGAACTGTATCTAAATTAACTGTATCAGTAACATTTAATTTACACCCTATCCAAAGACCAGCAGTATTAATTCTTTCAAAACATTTTAGATTTGTATTTATTGCATTCAATTTTTTTATAAATATTTTTTCTTTTTTTATAACATTTGCTAACAGTCTTTTTTTAGAAACTGTATTTATTACTTCAAGAGCAACAGAGCATGCTAAAGGATTTCCACCATAGGTAGTTCCATGAGTTCCAACTTGCATAGATTCTGCGATATGATTTTTTGTAAGAATAGCGCCAATAGGAAATCCATTACCTAAACCTTTTGCAGAGGTTACGATATCTGGCTTTATATTAAATTGTTCATAAGCAAATAAAGTACCAGTTCTTCCTACTCCTGACTGAACTTCATCAATAATAATAAGGGCATTATTTTCTTTGCAAAGTTTTTTTATTTTAGCTATAAAAGGCTTCTTGGCTTTAATTATTCCTGCCTCACCTTGAACTAGCTCAATTACAACTGCTGCAGTCCTTTTATTAATAATTTTTTCCAAGCCTTCAATTTCATTATAAGGATGATGATTTATACCTGCTGGCATAGGCCCAAAACCATTAGTCATTCTATCTGAACCGTTTAATGCAATTGTCATCATAGTTCTGCCATGAAATGCATCTGAAAAAGCTACGATTTCATTTTTATTCTTTCCATATTTTAGGTTTGCGTATTTTCTTGCTGTCTTTACGGCAGCTTCCATAGCTTCTGCGCCTGAATTTGCAAAAAATACCTTATCAGCAAAGGTATGCTTACAAAGTGTTTTTGCTAAATTTAGAGCTGGGGCATTAGTCATAGCATTCGATAAGTGCCAAACTTTTTTTGATTGTTCATTTAGTACTTTTACTAGGGGAGGGTAGCAATGACCAAGACCAGTTACTGCTATTCCTGATGCAAAGTCTATATATTTTTTATTTTTACTATCCCAAACAATTGATCCTTTTGCCTTAACTGGAATAAAATGAGCTGGATTATATACAGGCATCATATAATCATTAAATTGTTTTCTTGTAACCATATCTAAATTATACGTGATTTCAGTAAAAAAAATTAACGAAAAAAACTTTGAAATTTTAATTAAACCCAATAGCTCTCTTAATGGATGGCAGAGAGTTTTTTTTCTTTTAAGTATCTTTATATTATGTGGAGGAATAGCAGTAATTTTTTACTTTGTTGGCGCCACTATGATCTTACCTTTTGCAGGTATTGAGCTTACTGCAGTGTTTTTAGCCTTCTATTTAAATTTTAAATGGAGTGAGCAAAAAGAATTAGTAACCCTATCTCTAGATCATGTTGTGGTTGAAAAGGGACACAAACAAAAAGAATACACCTGGAGAGAATTCAGGACTTTTACTGCTTTTGAAATAAATAAAGTCAAAAAAGATAAAATCAATCTTGGTTTTAAATCAAAAGGACAAGCCGTGCTTATTGGAGATTTTTTAAATGCAGATGATAAACAAGAACTTCAATACGAGATTGCAAAAATTATTAATCACTTAAATGAATTAAATCCATCTCTTTAATTTTTTACTTACCTCAATTAGCTTCAAGCTTCCAATCTTAGGTATGCCATCTTTATAAGATATTTCAGCTTCGCCCTTTATTAGAGGTCTTAGATAATCAATAGCCTTTTTTGTAATCCCATAACCATCTTTAGCTATAAAGCTTTTAGGTAATTTTTTTTCTACATTAGCTATCTTAGATAGTGGCGCCGCCTCTATTTTCCAGGAGTAGTTTTTTGTTTTACCTCTTACAATAATTGGCATAACACTATTCATACCCTTAACAGCAAACTCAACCGCTTTGACTCCAACTGCTTGAGCTTGTAACAAATCTGTTTTTGAAGAAAGGTGCCTAGCACTTCTTTGTAAATAATCAGGTACAGCCCAGTGAGTCTTTAATTTTAGATTTTTAGTAACAAGATTAGATAAATATGGAGCTACACCTCCCAATTGAGCATGTCCAAAAGAATCAGTTGTATCTGACTCTGTTAAGAATTTTCCTTTAGCATTTTTAATACCTTCTGAGGCTACAACCACACAGTAACCATCCTCAGCTACAGATTTTTTTACCTTTGCAAGAAAGCTTTTTTGATTAAAATTAATTTCAGGGAATAAAATAATATGTGGAGCATTAGTAACCTCATTTTTGGCCAAGCCACCTGCTGCAGCTATCCAGCCTGCATGTCGGCCCATAACTTCAAGTATGAATACTTTTGTTGAAGATTCTGCCATAGATTTAAGGTCTAAAGAGGCTTCCTGAGTTGAAGTCGCTATATACTTAGCCACCGAACCAAAGCCTGGGCAACAATCAGTTAGCGCAAGATCATTATCAACAGTTTTAGGTATAGCAATACATTTAATGTCATAACCAACTTTTGCACCTAGTTTTGAAATCTTGAATGCAGTATCAGCAGAGTCATTGCCGCCATTATAGAAAAAATATCCAATATTATGAGCCTTGAATACCTCAATAAGTCTTTCGTACTCAGAAGAGTCTTCATCATAATTTTTTAATTTATATCGGCAGGACCCAAAAGCGCCACCCGGTATTTCCATCAAATTTTTAATCGACGATACTGATTCTTTTGAAGTATCTATAAGCTCTTCCCTTAAAGCTCCAATGATTCCATTTTTACCAGCATAAACTTTCCCAATTATTTTGGGATATTTTTTAGCAGTTAAGATTAAAGATGCAGCCGTAGCATTGATTACTGAGGTCACTCCTCCAGATTGAGCATAAAAAGCATTTCTTTTCATTTATTTATTTAAAATGTAATTTAGGCTATCGTATCAAAAAGATCTTAAATAGATAAGTTTTATATGAAAATACACATACTTGGAATTTGCGGAACCTTCATGGGAGGCCTGGCACAAATTTTAAAGGAATCAGGGCATGATATTAGTGGTGCTGATAAACAGTTTTATGCGCCCATGTCTAATCACTTAGAAAAATTAAATATTAAGACTACTGAGGGTTATTTAGTTGAGACTATGCCTGATGCAGACCTTTATATAATTGGTAATGCTCTTTCTAGAGGAAATCCATGTATAGAGAATATTCTTGATAACAAGCTGCCATACAAATCTGGTCCAGAAATGCTTGGTGAAATTCTAAAAGATAGAGATGTTATAGCTATATCTGGCACTCATGGTAAAACATCGACAGCCTACATGACATGTCATATTTTACTCTCACAAGGCTTAGATATAGGTTTTTTAGTTGGAGGTATCAGTAATATGATAGATGGCTCTGCTAGACTCGGAAAAGATAAATTATTTGTTATAGAGGCTGATGAATATGATTCAGCTTTCTTTGATAAACGCTCTAAATTCATCCATTATTCCCCAAATACTCTAGTTATTAATAATATAGAGTTTGATCATGCTGATATTTTTAATGACTTAAATGATATTAAGAGGCAATTTCATCATCTTGTAAAAATAATTCCAGGAAATGGAAATATTATTTATTTTGAAGATGATGAAAATACATTAGATCTTTTAAGACAGGGCAGCTGGTCTACTTTAATTCCTATAGGCGAGAATGGTTCATATCAGGTTGATACTAAAGATAATCTTATACACGCCTTAGGTAAGGAATATTCATTAGATAATTTTGAAATCTTTGGTGCCCATAATGCAAAAAATATAGTTGCAGCTATTACTGCAGCAAATATTAATGGAGTCTCTGTAGATAGCTCCATTAATGCCCTTAAAAATTTTGAAGGGGTAAAAAGAAGACTTGAAATAAAATATGAAGACTCATCAACCATGATCATTGATGATTTTGCTCATCACCCAACAGCAATAAAATATGCCATTAATGCAGTTCAAAATAAATTTAAAGGAAGTAGTGTTTTAGGGTTGATTGAATTGGGTTCAAATACTATGTCTGAAGGAGTTCATGGGGATGAGGTTATCAATGCGTCATCAGCATTAGATAAAGTAATTTGGCTTGATTCAAAAGAGGTACTTGCTGGCAAATGCCCTAATACTTATAGTAGCGATAACCAATGTTTAGAATTAATAAAAGATAATATTAGTAAGTTTGATATCCTTTTAATTATGACAAATAAAAATAGCGAGAGACTATGGAGCCCAATCATTGAACACATCAAAAATAAATAAACTACCAGTTTTCCCTCTAGGGCTTGTAGTCCTGCCTGGAACTATTCAATCACTTCAAATATTTGAACCTAGATATATTGATATGGTTAAAAATTGTATGCAAAATTCTTCTGGTTTTGTAATTACTCTTCAGAGCAAGTCAGACGGTGATGTTGAATTTGGAATTGTGAAGCAGGGTACTTACGTTGAAATAATTGATTTTAATAATAATCCAAATGGTCTTTTAGGCATAACAGTCAAAGCAATCAACAAAGTTGCTATTAAAGATATAGTCCAACAAGAAGATACTTTGCATATTGCTGAGATTAAACCTCTTACAGATCCTCTTGTTGATGATCAGGCTTTAATTGCAAAGCACCCCGAGCTTATTAATATTCTAATTCAACTCAAAGATCATCCGAGAATTAAGGTATTACCTCTAGAAATAGATTTAACCTCAGCAGACTCTGTTGCCTATCATTTAGGTGGTTTAATACCTCTGACTTCGCAAGAGAAACAAAGTATTCTTGAGGCTTTTGATGCATCTCAAAGGATGAATATTTTATCTAGATTGATTAATAAGTTATCTGAGAAATAAGATTTTAAAATCTATATTTTTAAAGGCGGCTTGTTAGATTTTGCACGTATCCAATTTAAGCTATTTAAAATTGCTGGAGACCCCACAATTTTTCTTTCTAACTTAAACTTTCCTGGATAATCTATAAATAGGAATCCTGTAACTATTGTTAATATTCCTTGACCTGGAAGTACGAGCATCATAACTCCACCAATTATCAAAAAAGCGCCAATGGCATTTTTAATGATTAATATTATTAATCTTAAAATGGGTGTTTTTACCTTCCAAAGTGAGGGACGTCTTTTCTCATGTAAGAAATAATTCTCAGGTATCTGAGCTAATAACCAGCTTATACCCAACAAACTGAAGGTAAATATTAAAAGTGATGATCCTCCAAGCCATACCAGTATTTCCGGATGCTCGGTAAACCAATTAAAAATACTATCTATGAGACCTAATTCCACTATTAACTTATCTTTTTAACATATAATGTTTTAGTATATCTTATGACCCTAACTTGTAACTTAATTATCATTTCATCATCAAACCTTAAATAATCTTGCCAAAATTAAAATTAAAAGAAATATGCCTATTGGCACTTGAAGACAATAAAGCTGTAGATATTCTAGCTCTAGATGTTAGAAATATCTCAACATTTGCAGACTCCATAATTATTGCTTCTGCTAACTCAAATCGTCATGCTAAATCTATCTCAGAAAAGGTGGTTGCAAGTGTAAAGGCAAGCAAAGAATCCTTTCTCGGTGTCGAAGGGCAAAGTGAATCTGGGTGGATATTAATAGATTGTGGTGAAGTTGTTATTAATATAATGAAAAATGAAATTAGAGAGTTCTATGACCTTGAAGGCCTTTGGGGAGAGACTACTCTTACTCAAACGCCTGATTAATGAAATGCAACATTATTAGTGTTGGCCATAAGCCCTCTCAATGGGAATCAGAAGGAATTAATTTTTATACTAAACAGTTACCAAAGAACTTCGTAATTAATTATATTGATCTCAAAGGCAAGCAACATCCAAAAATGTCAAAGGATGAAGTCATAAGGTTAGAAGAGAGCCTTATTTTAGAAAAGTTAAACCCTAAAGATAAAATAATTGTCTGTGATATGCATGGTAAAGACATGTCTTCTATAGATTTCAGTGAAGTCCTTAATGAAAGTATTAATTTAAATCAAGATATCTCATTTGTAATAGGAGGATCTTTTGGTTTATCAGAAAGAGTAATTAATCATGCTGATATAAAATTTTCTGCTTCTTCCCTTACTTTCCCACATAGACTTTTCAAAATAATTCTTATTGAACAAATTTATCGCTCATTTTCTATTTTCAATAATCAGCCTTACCATAAATGATAGATCTCCAAGAAAGATTTATTGAAAGAAAAAGTTTTATATATAGATTATTTATAGTTTATTTCATGTTTGGAGGGCTTCTATTGGCAGTGCTATATCAAACATTTCAATTACAAATAGCTAATTACTCTGAATATGAAATTGCTGCATTGGAAAATAAAACTCATGAAATGAATATTCAGCCTACTAGAGGCATTATTTATGACAGAGATGGAAATATCTTGGTAAAAAATATTCCAACTTTTAACTTAATAGCTATTCCAAATAGAGTTGAAGATCCTGAATTCTTCATAGCAAAAATTAAAAGTTTTATAGACATAACTGAAGAAGAAGAAAATATTTTTTATGAGAAATTTAAAAGCAAGGCTAGGTACAACAGAGAGCTTGTTGTCAAAACAGACCTAGATCAACAAGAAATTGCTAGTTTTAAGGTCCGCAAACATAATTATCCAAATCTTCTGGTTGAAAAACGATATAGCAGACATAGCGATTTCCCAAATATTTTATCCCATGTGCTTGGGTATATTGGCTCACCATCAGATGATGAATTATCAAGCATTCTTTCTGAAGCCATTCATCCAAGGCAAGAAACCATTTTCAGTTATGCGAATGGCTTTATTTCTGGGAAGAGCGGTATTGAAAAAACATTTGATAATTCCTTAAGGGGCAAATTTGGTGAAAAAGTTTATGAAGTTGATGCAAGAGGCAAATTATTGCAAGAAATAAGCTATACCAAGCCTAAAGAAGGCAATAGTATTTTTACTTCACTTGATCTTGGGTCGCATATAGCTGCAAATGAAGCCTTAAAAGGTAGAATGGGAGCTGTAGTTGCAGTAGAAATAGATACAGGCGCTATAGTTACTTTATTCAGCTCGCCCTCATATTCCATCAATGATTTATCTAATGGAATATCTAATAATCAATTTAATGCTTTAATTCAAAATCCAAATAAACCATTCTTTAATAGGGCGCTAAGAGGAAGGTATCCTCCTGCATCAACTATCAAGCCAGCACTGGGAATATTTGGGTTACAAAATAAATTAATTGATTGGAATTTTTCTATCGAGGATCCTGGTTTTTTTAAACTGCCAGAAGATGGAAGGATATATCGAGGATGGAAAAAAGGCGGTCACGGCACTGTAGATTTAGAAAAAGCTTTAATAGTAAGCTCTAATACCTATTTCTTTTCTTTAGCTTATAGGTCTGATATTAATCAATTAGCTGATCATTTATCTAAATTTGGTTTTGGAAAAAAGGTATGCCTTGATTGTTTTGATGAAAACGAGGGTTTAATTCCGGATCCACAATGGAAAAGAAACAAATTAAATTCAGGCTGGTCAAGAGGAGACACTGTTAATCTTGGAGTTGGTCAGGGGTACATGGTTGCAACTCCAATTCAATTGGCATATTACAGCAGCATACTTGCAAAAAAAGGAGCCATTAATAAATTATCTTTAGTTCAGTCTGAGCCTAATCAGGTAGATCATGGAATGAATTTAAATAATTTCACAAAAAAAGACTGGGATCGACTGCATATAGCTATGACAGATGTAATTGATTCTCCAGCTGGAACTTCTAGAAGACTAAAGGATTTAAAATCATTTCAAGTTGCTGCCAAGTCAGGTACAGCTGAGTTAGTAAGTTTGGATAGTAAAGAGGATTACCTTTTAGTAAGACAAAATGAAGCTCAAAGAGATCATGCAATAATGATTGCATTCGGACCAATGCCTGATCCAAAATATGCCGTAAGTGTTGTAATTGAAAATGGTGAAAGTGGAGGGGCTGTTGCTGGCCCTGTAGCAATATCAGTTCTAAAGGAACTAATTAAATAATGAGATTATTAAAATTTAGACGCTTTAATTTCTTCTACGATCCCTATCTACTCCTTTCAATCATATTGCTATCATTTATAGGACTTATTGTTTTATATAGTGCCTCGCAGGGCAATACAACCATTGTTATCAAGCAATCTATATTTGTCTTTTTTGGTATCATGTTAATGATTGGAGTAAGTCAGCCCGATCCAGCATTCTATAAAAATATATCAGGTTTATTTTTAGTTTTCTCCATTTTCTTAGTAATCCTAACAATTCTCTTTGGTAATGAAATTAATGGAGCTAAAAGGTGGCTTGATCTAGGTTTTTTTACTCTTCAACCCTCTGAATTAATCAAAATAGCTTTACCAATTTTTCTTGCATCATATCTTTATGATAAATCTTTACCAATTAATCTTAGGCATACTTTTATTTCTATATTAATTATAGGTGCATCCTTCTTTCTTATAGTGTTTCAACCAGACCTTGGAACTAGCATTGTTGTGCTCTTAGCTGGTTTCTATGTTCTATTTTTAGCCGGTCTGAGCTGGAAATTTATTGGTTCAGCTTTTGCTATGTTTATTCTTTCCTTACCTTTTTTATGGAATAATTTATTGGAACCTTTTCAAAGACAAAGAATAGCGACACTTTTTAATCCTGAGGTAGATCCGTTTGGAACAGGTTGGAACATTACACAATCAAAAATTGCTATCGGTTCAGGAGGTATTTTTGGAAAAGGTTATGGCTCCGGCTCCCAAGCCCACCTTGATTTTTTACCAGAAACCAAAACAGATTTTATTTTTGCTGTTATAGCTGAAGAGTTTGGTTTTTTTGGAACACTGATCTTGCTTTCCATTTACACATTTATTCTTTTTAGATGTTTTTATTTATCATTTAATGCCAGAGATAGATTCTGTAGACTAACTATTGGTGGATTAAGCTTAATTTTCGTTACTACAATTTTTGTAAATTTAGGAATGGTAGTTGGAATTCTTCCAGTTGTCGGGATGCCACTTCCATTTATAAGTATGGGCGGAACTTCTTTACTATCATTCTATATAGCTTTTGGTATTATTATTTCTATGGCATCTCATAAAAAATTAATCCAACAATGAAGTATTTTTTATCTATATTTATTATTTTTACCAATCTTAGCTTTGCTGATTATTCAAATCATCCCGAAGCCCAAGATTTAATTGATTCTCTAGTAAATGACCATAACTTTGAAAGGAGTTATGTTATTAAGGTTCTTCAGTCTGCAGAAAAGAAAGAAAAAATTCTGAAGTCCATGTCTTCACCTGCAGAATTTACATGGACATGGGATAGATATAAGAAACTTTTTATAGAGGATAAGAGAATTGCAAATGGAAAGATGTTCATCACTAATAATAATGAATTATTTAACAAGGTAGAGAAAGACTTTGGAGTTCCAAGAGAAATTATTACTGCAATTTTAGGCGTAGAAACAAGGTATGGAAAAATTAAAGGTAGTTATAGAGTGCTTGATAGCCTAGCTACACTAGGCTTCGATTTCCCAAGACGCTCAAAGTTTTTTAAAAAAGAATTAATTGAATTTTTTAAATTAACTAGAGAAAATAATTTAGATATTTATTCAATTCAAGGATCTTATGCTGGAGCTATGGGATATGGTCAGTTCATTTCCTCAAGCTATAGAGCATATGCTGTTGATTATGATGGGGATGGTTATGCAGATCTCTTTAATTCAGTTCCTGATGCTATAGGTAGTGTAGCAAATTATTTAAAAGTTCATGGATGGAAAAGAGATGGAGACATAGTCCAATCAGTGAAGTTTAATAATGTTAGAAAACCGTATAAACAAAATAAGGAATCAATGAAATTCATCCCATTAAATTTCACTGAAGGCACTAATGAGATTTATATTGTCAAAGAAGGTGATTCACTGCTAGAAATAGCAATAAGTAACAATATAAGCCTTGAAGCATTAATGTTATTAAATAAGATAAGTAATAAAAATCTTATTAAAGTTGGCGAAAAACTTCTTATAAATTCAAAAAAAGATCTTTATTTTATAGGTGATGATAATTTTATCGCCATTACCAAATATAATATTAGCCACTTCTACGCTATGGCAGTATATTATTTATCATTAGAGCTAAAATCATGAAAAAAATCCTCTCAATATTAATCCTCTCACAAACGCTTCTAGTTCAAGCTCAGTCTTTTCTTCCACCACCACCCGAGCTTGATTTAAGAAGTTATATATTAATTGAGCCTAATACAAATACTGTTATAGCTGAATTTAATTCAGATAATCAAATTGAACCAGCCAGCATGACAAAAGTTATGACTAGTTATGTGATTGCTGATCAGATAGATAATGACCTAATTCAACTTGATGACAAAGTTCTTGTTTCAAATAAAGCATGGAAAATGGAAGGTTCAAGAATGTTTATTGAGGCAGGAAAAAAAGTTCCTGTATCTGAGCTACTTAAAGGTATTATTATCCAATCTGGAAATGATGCCTCGGTTGCTATGGCTGAATATACAGGTGGAACAGAAGATGGTTTTGTAGATCTTATGAACGCTTACGCAGGATCATTAGGCTTAAGAAATACACTTTTTCAAAATGCTACCGGCTTACCAGATCCAAATCATTTTACGAGCACAGCAGATCTAGCAAAACTTACTGCAAGTTTTATTAAAAAATTTCCTGAACATTATTCAATTTATAAAGAAAAACAATATACATATAACGACATAAAACAATTAAATAGAAATAGATTGCTTTGGAAAGATGATTCATCAGATGGTGTTAAAACTGGGCATACTGATTCTGCAGGATACTGCTTAATAGGGTCTGCAAAAAGAGGTGATATGCGACTTATTACAGTTGTTGCTGGAAGTCCTTCTGATAATGCGCGTTTTGATAGCTCACAAAGATTGCTAGAGTATGGATTTAGATTCTTTGCAACACAAAAACAATTATCTAAAGAGCAAGCTCTTAAGGAAGTAACTATTTGGGGAGGGCAGTCTGATTCTGTTCAAATAGGATCTGCAGAAGATATCTATGTAACTTTACCAAGGATGGCTTTCAAGGATTTAGTTGTAAATTATAATTATAAAAATAATTTAAAGGCTCCAATCGCAAAAGGGCAAGTAATAGGTTCTATAGATATAGTGAGTCAAGATAAAATTGTATCCACATCTGAGCTTGTAGCTTTAAGTGATGTTGAAGCAAAGGGTTTCTTTGGAAGATTGTGGTCTAGTATTTGGTTTTGGGTTCTTAGCCTTTTTGGTTTAGCGAGTGACTAAAAATATCAAAGCTGTCTATCAAGGCTCCTTTGACTATCTTGATAATATTAAGGTTTCACCTTTAAGTAGAGCTTTTCTATTTTCTGATAGTATTTATGAAGTAATCCCTTTTCAAAATAAAAAATTTATTTGCGCAGAAGAGCATTTTGAGAGATTGAACTTTAGTGCATCACAGTTAAGAATTAATATTAATTTCCAAGAAATAAAAAATGAGATTATCCATCTCTTTGAAAATTCAGATTGTTCAGATGGCTATATTTATTATCAAGTTTCAAGGGGTATAGATGACATGCGTTCGCATATCTATAGTCCAGATATTCACTGTGAAACCTTTGGGTATTTAATGCCTTTAGAATTTAACTCTAAGTCACTTAAGGTAGCAGTTTGCGAGGATATAAGATGGGGAAGATGTGATATTAAAACTACATCATTATTAGGCAATGTTCTACAAATGAATACTGCCTCTGATCAAGATTGTGATGAAATAATTATGCATAAAGATAATATTATTACTGAAGGCGGAGCAAGCAATATTTTTTTTATTCAAGAAAATAAAATATGCACTCCCAAACTATCTAATAAGATTTTACCAGGAATTACTAGAGCTATCCTGATAGAGGCTATTAAAGAAAACGACTTACCTTTTGAAGAGGGTGACTATCACATAGACCTTTTAAAGAATGCATCTTGTATCTGGTTTACCAGTTCAACGAAAGGAGTTGCCCCAGTTAATGAAGTAATTAACTGTAATAATCAACTTGATTTAAATAATAAACTTATGAAGCAATGCCAGGTTTTATATCAACAAAAAGTAACTAGTTAGGCCCAAGTTTACATATAAGAGATTCTAGCTCGATCCAGAAATCTTTTTTTATCAAACCTTTAAGAGAAAGTTCAAGGTCATAAATACTTTTTTGCATTAGCTCTAAATCTTCTTTAGTTTGGTTCTTCATAAAAGATAAATAATCATTAATTTTTGATTGCCAAACCCCGTTATCTTTTAAATATATCTGAGGACTGTTATCTCTAGATGCTAGAGAGGCGAGGCTTGTTATTTTACCCATGATCCAAATTAAAAGTGGCCCACTATAACTGTCGGCTTTTCTTAAAGATTTTACAATCTCAAGTGCTTTTTTTGTCTGCCCTTGAAGAATTGCATCCTCAAGTTCAAAGGGACTAAACTCAGCAGAATTAATCATATGATTTGTTATATCAGATAAATCTTTTTTATCTTGATTTGAATCTAGATATAGAAGTTTCAGGAGCTCTATTTCATTTTGCTGCGCTACAAGATTACCTGAATTCATTTCAGATAAAAGCTTAACAACATCAGATCTATAATTATCTGGAATAAAGCTTAAATTTTTCTTTAACCAAATTTGCTCCTCAAATGATTTAAGTTTTTTACACTCAATTACTAATGAATTAGCTTCCATTTGTTTTGCCCACTTAGAAACTAAACTTAATTTGTCTAAATGACTGTTAATAATAATACTAATATTTTCATATTGATTTAAATCATCATTAAAAATCTCTGAGATAGCTTCTGGAATTTTTCCAGCCCCATGCCTTAATTCAATGATTAATTTAGAGCCAAATAAAGACCCTCCTGCATTAGCAGCTATTGTAGATTTAACTTCCTTAAAATTCTCATCACTTAAGGTAATCTTCTCCATGAAACCCCTTAATGATAATGTTTTTAGGACTCTTGATTTGACGTGGTTCTTTAGAGTGACTTCAGAACCAAAAATAAAAAATATATTTGGAGATTTATCGAGATATTTGCCTAAATTTATTGCCTCACATTTCAAGGAACTGCACCTCAAAAATTATTTGCTTTATTAACTGATCTTGAATTATTTGTTCCAGTTTCTTGATAGTTTCTCTTTCTGACATAGGGTTTAATTCATTAACACTAAAGTTTTTTACAACAACAAGTTTTTTAATAAAGATATTTTTTCCATCAGAAATATTGATTTCCATTTCACCCTTTATCTCTCCCTCAAGCGCCCTCAATGCTGAACCAGCATAGGTCTTTCTTTCTTTTAGTTCATAACTTTTAATAATTAAACTGACTTTATTAGATGCATCAGTATTTAAATTTTTAAGCTTTAATTGAATGGAATCTGGAATTTCATTAGCAAAGGTAATGCTTCCAATTGTAATAGCTCCCTGACTCCTCATTGGTTCAAATCCGCAGCCTGCAATTGCTAGGACTGCTAAAGAAAGAGCTAGGAAGTTTTTTGTCATACAGAGGCTACTTTAGATTGATGTATTTATATTTAACTATATAACAAAATTAATAATTTTTTCTTTTATATAAATTACTTTTTTAATTTTATTATCACCAATTATATTAGATACATTTTCTATCTCCAGAACCTCTAATTCAATTTCTTTTTCTGAAAGGCTTTTATTGATAATTATTTTTCCTCTAACTTTTCCGTTTATCTGTACCACTAATTCAAATTCCTCTACTTCCAATAAATCTTCGTTAAATTCTGGCCACCAAGATTCAACAGAAAGATCATCTATAAAAAAATCATTCCACAAATGCTCAGTTATATGGGGTGTTATAGGAGACAGCATTTTAAGAATAAAAACAATTGCTTCATCTAAGCAAAATTTTTGTGCATCTGAAGCATTATCTAATTTAAATTCATCAGGGATAAAGTTTAAAAGCTCCATTACCGAGGCAATAGCAGTATTAAAAGTTAATCTTACTTCATAATCGTTCATTACTTTTTTAAGAGTTGCATGCGACTTTCTTCTAAGAGCTAACTCGTCTTTGCTGAATTCAAATTCATCTTTAAATTCATTATATTTTCTATCAGCAACTAATTTCCATACTTTTTTAAGAAATCTTGAAGCCCCTTCAACAGAAGATTCACTCCACTCCAAACTTTGCTCAGGAGGTGCTGTGAACATCATGTATAGCCTTAGAGTATCTGCCCCATACTTATCTATATATGGCTGAGGATCTACGGTATTACCTTTAGATTTTGACATCTTAGCGCCATCTTTTAGAACCATGCCCTGAGTTAATAATCTTTTAAATGGCTCATCGCTATCTACCATATCCATATCTCTTAGAGCTTTATGAAAGAATCTAGAATAAAGTAGATGAAGAATTGCGTGCTCAATTCCACCAATATATAGATCAACAGGAAGCCAATAATTTGAATCTTCTCCAAAGATTTCTTCATTATTATCAGCTGATGGGAACCTTGCGTAATACCAAGAAGAATCCATAAAAGTATCAAACGTATCAGCCTCCCTTTTAATATTTTCTGAAAGATTTAAAAAATCTTCATTTTTACTTAATGGTGTAGGTGCAGAACCTTTTTCTAATTCTGGCAGCACAACAGGTAATTCATTTTCTTCAAGTATTCTTGGAATTCCATCTTCATACACTACTGGAATTGGGCAACCCCAATATCTTTGTCTACTAATTCCCCAATCTCTAAGTCTAAATTGAATTAATTCTGTTCCAAGATTATTTTCTTTTAGGTATTCTTTAATTTTTTTAATGCCATCATCTGAACTCATTCCGTTGAACTGAGATGAATTTATTAGCCGCCCTTTAGCCAAAAGGGGAAGATCATCATCTTCATTAATTTCTATAACCTTATTAATTGAAATATCATATTTTTTTGCAAACTCATAATCTCTTTGGTCATGAGCAGGAACACCCATTACAACACCTGTTCCATAATCCAGAAGCACGAAATTTCCTATCCATACTGGTAATAATTCATTAGTTATTGGATGTATTGCTTTTAAATCTGTTTTAAAACCTAACTTCTCAGCCTTAGCCATATCTGCTTCAGCTGCTGATGTTTCTTTACATTTAAGGAGGAAATTGGATATAGATTTATTATTTTTAGCTAAATTTATTGATATTTCATGATTTGGAGATATTGCTAAAAAAGAAACTCCAAATATAGTGTCTGGCCTTGTTGAAAAGGCTGTAAGGTAGGCATCTGAAGTTTCTAACTTATACTTAATCTCAGCACCGCTAGATTTTCCAATCCAATTTCTTTGCATTGTTTTAACATTTTCTGGCCAATCTAAACCATCTAGAGATGTTAAAAGCTCTTCAGCATAATCTGTTATTTTTAGAAACCATTGATCAATTTCTTTAATTTCAATCTGCGCGCCAGATCTCCAGCCTTTGCCATCTATAACTTGTTCGTTAGCAAGAACTGTATTATCTACAGGATCCCAATTTACAATTGCTTTTTTTCTATAGACTAGACCTTTATCAGCAAATTTCTTAAAAATTAATTGTTCCCATCTGTAATAACTTGTATCACAAGTTTTAAGCTCTTTTGACCAATCATAGCTGAGACCTAAAGATTTTAATTGAGTTTTCATATGCTCAATATTTTCTCGAGTCCAATCATCTGGACTAACTTTGTTTGCAATAGCTGCATTTTCAGCCGGCAACCCAAATGCATCCCAGCCCATTGGTTGAAATACATTAAAATTATTCATTCTTTTATATCTAGAAATTACATCTCCAATCGTATAATTTCTAACATGTCCCATATGAAGTTTTCCGGAAGGGTAAGGAAACATAGATAAGCAATAAAATTTTTCTCTATTATCAGCTTTAACTTCGTATCTTTTTTCTTCTTCCCATGCTGATTGAATAACTTTCTCAATAACACTTGGCTCATATTGCTTATTCATAATTTTTAAAGAACTCGTTTTCTAGGTAGTTTATCGTATGATTATTCTTATTAAATACATCATCATGCATCAATTTTTGATGCAAAGAATGATTGGTTTCAATCCCTTCAACAAAAAATTCATCTAAAGCACTCGTCATTCTTTTTATACATGAACTTCTTGAGTTAGCTGTTGTAATTATCTTTGCAAGTAAAGAGTCGTAGTATGGAGGAACTTCATATCCAGAGTAAATATGAGAATCAAATCTTATTCCAAAACCTCCAGGAGGATGCATTTTGGTAATTAATCCTGGTGATGGTGTGAATGTCCTAGGATTCTCTGCATTGATTCTGCATTCTATTGCATGACCTCTAAAAGAAATTTTAGACTGATCAAGAGCAGTTGGAATTCCAAGAGCAATCTTTAATTGAGCCTTAACTAAATCAAAGCCTGTGATCATTTCTGAGACAGGATGCTCTACCTGTATTCTTGTATTCATCTCTATAAAATAGAAGGCATTATTTTCATATAAAAATTCTAGTGTTCCAACGCCTTCATAATTAATATCTTTACATAACTTAAGACATGCATCGAGAGTATTTGAAAGTAATTCTGGATTAATATTAGAAGCTGGAGCTTCTTCAATGAGCTTCTGATGCCTTCTTTGGATACTGCAATCTCTGGTACCAAGATGAATTACATTACCTTTACCATCTGCAACTATTTGAACTTCTATATGCCTAGGGTTTGATATAAATTTTTCAAAATAAACTACTTTATTTCCAAAAGCATTCATAGCCTCTTGCATTGTTATTTCCAAGCCATCTAATAACTCATCTTCTGATTCGATAAGACGCATTCCTCTTCCACCACCTCCAGCAGTAGCTTTTATCATTAGAGGATATCCAACATTTTTAGCAATAGCATGAATTTTATCTGGATCATCTGGAAGGTCATCTTTATATCCTGGAACAACTTGAATACCTGCCTTTTCAGCAATACTCTTTGCTGTAATCTTATCTCCCATCATTTTTATAGTTTTAGAGTTTGGACCAATAAATTTAAAACCACTTTCTTCACATTTTTCTGCAAAACTAAAATCTTCTGCCAAAAATCCATAACCTGGATATATAGCATCTGTATTTGTGACCTCTGCAGCAGAAAGAATTGAGGGAACATTGAGATAACTCTCCAATGGACTAGCTGGACCAATACATACAGTCTCATCTGCAAACTTTAGATGTTTAAGATTTTTATCACCCTGAGAATAAACAGCAACTGTTTTTATTCCAAGCTCTTTGCATGCTCTAATTGCTCGTAAGGCTATCTCTCCTCTATTGGCAATCAGTACTTTATGAGACATATTATTCTATGATGACAAGAGTCTGATCAAATTCAACAGGTTGACCATCCTCAGCAATTATAGAAATTACTTTTCCACTAAATTCTGATTTAATTTCATTCATCATTTTCATAGCCTCAACGATACCTATAACATCACCTGTTTCAATATGATCACCAACATTAACAAATGGCGGCTTTTCTGGATTAGGCTTTCTATAGAATGTTCCTACTATTGGAGATTTAACTTTATTCCCTGAAGGCTCTGATGGCATTTCCTTTTTATCAGGATTGGATGAATGAGCCACGTTAGCTTGAGGTACATTTACGTTAACAGAGTTATTATTTCCTCGTGAAATCCTGACAGATTCTTCGCCCTGACTAACCTCTATCTCACTTAGATCAGACTCTTGCAACATTTCTATTAATTTTTTTATCTTTCTAATATCCATATTAGGACCCCTTAAATTTTGAAATTGCTTCTATTAATGCTTTTTCATAACCATCTATACCCATACCTGAGAAAACTCCTTCAGCTATATCTGAGAAAAAAGATTTATGTCTAAAGTCTTCCCTTGCAAAGATATCCGAAATATGGATTTCATAAAATGGAATACTTACTCCAAGCAAAGCATCTCTTATGGCAATACTAGTATGCGTATAGGCAGCAGGGTTAATTAAAATAATATCTATACCTGAGTTTCCAGCTTCATGAATTGCATCAATTAATTCATGTTCAGCATTAGACTGGATAGCATTTAAATTACACCCATTTTCATCCGCAATCTTTTTTAACTTAGAATTTAATTCATCAAGACTGAGATTTCCATAAATATCCTCTTCTCTTTTACCAAGTAAATTGAGATTGGGGCCATTAATTAATAGTATTTCCATTTTTAATGATTTTAGCTGTATTTTCTTCGGTATTATAGGATTTTATCAGAAATTCTAAATGACAAGGTTTCCATTGGATAACAAAAACCAGCTTCTGCACAGCCTCGGTAATATATTGTAATAATATCTCTATCTATATTAATGATATCTGGCATTGATGCTGAAATTTCAAATTCATCTTTTAAAATGGGCACATTTCCAAAAAAGATATCATCATATCTACTTTGGTTACTTTTATTTATTGAATATTCAATATCCAATTCGTTATATTTAATCTTTATATCGTCTAAATACAAATAATGCTTTGGAGCAATTTCCCATTTCAGGGTTGTATCAGTTCTCTTTACTAGAATTGAAAGCTGAAAAGCATCTTTGGCGCTTAAAATATCATTTTGTTTTTCTATCTCATCAAAAAGATTAGCCTCTAGAAGGTTTCCATGAATAAATATCAATAAAAAGTATAATAAGTTAGAAGCTCTTGATGACATTCCATCATTATATGAAATTAATGTTAAAAAGAGATTATTTTTTTTATTTTATAAAGTTTGTGTTTTAAATGCCTTATCAAAAAATTTTGCTAAATATATTTTTTCTTCTACCTGCTTGGGTGCTAAGAATTTTTGTATGGAAAAAAGACGTCTACATAAGAGGCCAAGTTTTAGATTTTAAATCTTCAATACTTATAGCATTAACCCCATCAAGCCTCCTAGCAAAGGTTGAGTTTGTTGATGATCTAAGAATTGCAATTAATGATGCAAGAATCGCTATGCCAGTTTCTGCTAAGCCTGCAGTTGAAGTTAAAACCTTAGATCACGAACTATTATCTGAAGATTCATCAATATTATTAAGGGAATATATACCAAAGGTGCTTACTACCGAAAAGGTGGTTTTATATTTTCATGGTGGAGGTTATGTCATTGGTGATGTAATGACTCATGATAGATGGGTTTCAAATATGGCAAATATTCTAGAAGCTAAAGTTTATTCATTAAATTATAGATTAGCACCTGAAAATAAATTTCCAAAAGCAATTGATGATGTATGTTTGACTTTAGAGTGGTTAAATAATCTAGGACATAAAAATAGTAATATTAGTTTATGTGGAGATAGTGCAGGAGCTCATCTTGCAGCAGCAACATCTAATCACTTAGCAATGAGTAATAAATCAATGCCATCAAGTCAGTGTTTAATTTATCCAATGACTGATCCCTCGTGCTCATCTGAATCCCATAGTCTATTTGGCGATGGTTATTTCTTAACAAATGATACAATGGTCTGGTTTTGGGAGCAGCTAAGAGGCTCTGATAATGATAATGAAGATATCAGATTTAATTTAAGCAAATTCCCAGTTAATTTAAAGAATCCAAAAACATTAATTATTACTGCTGGGTTTGACCCTTTGTCAGATGAGGGTGAGAAATATGCAGCCCTATTGAATAATGCGGGAGTTAGTATTGAACATATTCATTATCCAAATATGTTCCATGGCTTTGTGACCATGACAAAATTAAAAGCAGCCAAATATGCCGCTGAAGATTTTTTAAGTGATTATAAAAAAATATTATGAGTAAATTATTAGAAATAAAAAACTTATCTGTAGATTTTAATGTCAGAGATACAAAATTTAGAGCTGTAGACACTATCAGCCTAAGCCTTGATAAAAATGAAACCATGGCCTTAGTTGGAGAGTCGGGTTCTGGTAAGTCTGTTACAGCCATGTCAATTCTTCAACTTCTACCAGACCTCAAAGCTTCTTACGGCACTGATTCATCTATATTTTTTGATGGAATAGATATTTTAAATGCCTCAAAAAAACAATTACGTTCTATTAGAGGCAACCAAATCTCTATGATCTTTCAAGAGCCAATGACATCATTAAACCCATATCATAAGGTTGGAAAACAAATTATGGAATCTTCCTTGCTTCACTCAGGTCTCTCAAGATCAGAGGCTGAACAAGAGGCAAAGAGCCTTATGGAATTAGTTGAAATACCAGATGTGAATAGAAGGTTTAATGCATACCCTCATGAGCTTTCAGGAGGCCAAAGACAAAGAATTATGATTGCTATGGCCCTAGTGAATAAACCTAAGTTATTAATTGCAGACGAGCCTACTACGGCTCTTGATGTAACAATACAAGCTCAGATATTGGACCTCATGGGCAAGCTTAAATCAGAGCTTGGAATGTCTATTCTTTTTATAACTCATGATCTAGGTCTTGTAAGAGAATTTTCAGATACTGTAAGTGTTATGAAAGATGGAAAAATAGTAGAGCAGGGCAATACTCAGCAAATTTTTGATCATCCTCAAGATGAATATACTAAAAAACTATTAGATGCTGAACCACTTCCAAAAACTCACTTATTACTAGAATCAACATCTATGATTAGGGTTGAAAATTTAGATATTTTCTATGACATTCCTTCTATTAATTTTCTAAAAAAGAATCGATTTCATGCGGTTAAAAATATTTCATTTGATATTCAAAAAAATACCACTATTGGTCTTGTCGGTGAATCTGGATCAGGAAAATCTACATTAGGTAGAGCAATTGCTAATCTTATTAAGTACGAAGGTAATATCTTCTATCAAGGCAAAGATTTACAATCCTATAATTCTAAAGAAATGAAGAATCTTAAAAAAGACATCCAAATTGTTTTTCAAGATCCTTACGGTTCCCTCTCTCCAAGAATGACAATAGGAGAAATTATTGGTGAAGGTCTTGATGTTCATTTTAGTTTAACCAAAGATCAAAAGAATAAAAAAATTGAAGAAGCCATGATTGATGTAGGTATTGATCCTAATATGAAGTTTAAATATCCACATGAATTCTCAGGTGGACAAAGGCAACGAATTGCAATTGCTCGATCAATAATCTTGCAACCAGCATTTATGATTCTTGATGAGCCGACTTCAGCTCTTGATAGATCAATACAAATTCAAATAATTGATTTACTTAAAAAGATACAAGATAAATATGAGCTAACTTACTTATTTATTAGTCATGATTTAAAAGTAATTAGAGCAGTTTCTGATTACATTTTTGTAATGCAGGATGGAAATTTAGTTGAATCAGGAAAAGCTGATGAAGTATTTAATAATCCACAAAAAGAGTACACAACTAAATTACTTACAGCTGCTTTAAAGTACGCAACTAACTAAAGATTTATGGCAAATAGAAAGTATTCAAAACATTTAGTAGATGGCCCACTTCAGGCTGCATCTAGATCTATGCTTAGAGGAGTTGGCTTTACTAGTGAAGATTTTAAGAAGCCTTTTGTAGGAATTGCTTCTACTGGAGCGAAGGTTACTCCATGCAATATGCATATCAATGATTTAGCAAATATTGTTGAAGATTCTATAAGCGATGCAGGCGGTAAAGGAGTTTTATTTAATACTATTACAGTCTCTGATGGCATTTCAATGGGTTCCCAAGGAATGAAATATTCACTTGTATCAAGAGAAGTAATTGCCGATTCCATTGAAACTGTTGTTGCTTGCCTTGGCTATGATGGGGTTATAGCTATTGGTGGATGTGATAAAAATATGCCTGGCTGCATAATAGGCTTAGCAAGGCTAGATAGGCCATCTATATTTATCTATGGTGGCTCAATACGACCAAGCGAAAAAAATACTGACTATGTAACTGTTTGTGAAAAAGTTGGTGAATTTGCAAAAGGAGATATATCTGAACAAGAATTAATTGAAATTGAAACTATTTCAGTTAAAGGGCCTGGTTCTTGTGGTGGAATGTATACGGCTAATACTATGGCTTCTGCGATTGAAGCATTAGGAATGAGTCTTCCTGGAAGTAGCAGCCAAGATGCTCTATCCAACAATAAACTTAATGATTGCAAAGCATCTGGCGAAGCTGTGATGCATTTACTAGAAAAAGATATAAAACCTTCTGACATTATGACTAAAGAAGCATTTGAAAATGCTATAACCGTGGTAATAGCTCTTGGCGGCTCTACTAATGCGGTATTACATTTATTAGCCATGGCTCATGCAATTGGTGTTGACTTACATTTAGATGATTTTAGTAGGATTGGAAAAAAGACTCCAGTCTTAGCTGACTTAAAACCATTTGGTAGCTATTTCATGTCTCAGCTTAATGCTCAAGGTGGTATAGAGCCAGTTATGAAGATGTTACTTGAGCAGGGCTTACTTCATGGAGATTGTTTGACTGTAACTGGTAAAACTGTGAAAGAGAATTTACAAAATATAGACGGTTATACAAAAGAGCAGTCAATTATCATGGGTTTAGATGAACCTATAAAAAATAGTAGTCATTTAAGAATACTTTATGGAAATTTATCACCTGAAGGTGCTGTAGCAAAAATTACTGGTAAAGAAGGAACTTCATTTAGCGGCATGGCTAAAGTATATAATTCTGAAGAAGATGGTTTAAAAGCAATTCTTGATAAACTAATTAAGCCTGGAGATGTAATTATAATTAGATACGAAGGACCAAAAGGTGGTCCTGGTATGAGAGAGATGTTAAAGCCAACATCTGCGATTATGGGACAAGGTCTTGGGGATAAAGTAGCCTTTCTTACTGATGGAAGATTCTCTGGAGGAACACATGGTTTTGTTGTTGGGCATATAACTCCTGAAGCTTTTGATGGAGGTCCACTGGCGTTAGTTGAAGATGGAGACCATATAACCATAGATGCTGATACAGACCTATTAACTATAGATGTATCTGATAAAGATCTAGCAAAGAGAAAAGCTAAATGGATTAATCCTATAGTCCCACCCAAGAAAGGTGTATTGGCAAAATATGCAAAAAGTGTAAAATCTGCAAGTCTTGGAGCTATTACTGATTAATACCTAATAAATTATTTAAATGTTTACTAAAAGAAAATTTCCATCCACTCGTCTTAGACGTCTTCGCTCTAAACCCTTTATAAGAGATCTGGTTAGAGAGAATATCCTAACAGGAGATGATTTAATCCAGCCTTTATTTATAAAAGAGGATTTAAGTGGACTTGAGGCTATTGATCAAATGCCAGGAATATCAAGATTCGGTCTAGATTCTATAGAAAAAGAAATAGAAGAACTTATGAACCTAGGTATAAAAGCGGTAGCGTTATTTCCAGTCATTAATCCTAATAAAAAAGATGAAAATGGCAGTGAAGCTATTAATCAAAATAATCTTATTTGCAATGCAATCAAAAATATAAAATCTTCATTTCCTGAAATTATTATCATTTCAGATGTAGCCCTGGATCCATATACAAATCATGGTCATGACGGGTTATTGGTTAATAGCTATGTAGACAATGATAAGACTTTAGATCAGCTTGTTAAGCAATCAATTGCTTTGGCTCAAAGTGGAGCAGATATTATTGCGCCTTCCGATATGATGGATGGCAGAATTAAAGCAATAAGAAGCGCCCTTGAGGAAAATGATTTTAAGAATACTATTCTGTTGTCTTATGCTGCTAAATATAATTCAAAGTTTTATGGACCATTTAGAAGCGCTGTTGGTTCAAGTTCAAATCTTGGAAAGTCTAGCAAAGCTGAATATCAAATGGATGTATCTAATTCAAATGAAGCACTAAATGAAGTTGCATTAGATATAAATGAGGGAGCAGATATAGTTATGGTAAAGCCCGGAATGCCATATCTTGATATAATCAGTAAAGTTAAAGAAACATTTAATGTTCCTACATTTGCCTACCAGGTAAGTGGAGAGTACAGTATGCTTAAATCAGCAATCAAAAACGAATGGCTTGAACCAGAAGCGATAACAGAATCACTTCTTTGCTTTAAGCGTGCTGGCGCTGATGCGATCTTAACTTATGCAGCCAAAGAAATAATTAAGGAGTTAAATAAATGAGTAATGTAGTCGAAGTAAATGTTGAAAATTTTGAATTAGAGGTTTTATCCAGTGATAAGCCTGTTCTTGTAGATTTTTGGGCAGAATGGTGTGGACCATGCAAACAACTTGGACCTACCGTTGAAGAGGTAGCTAGCGAATACTCAGATCAAATAAAAGTTTGCAAAATGGACGTAGATTCAAGTAGAGATATAGCTGCAAAATATGGCATTCGCTCTATACCAACATTAATAATATTTAAAGAAGGAGAGCCTTCAGGAACAGAAATAGGGGCATTATCAAAACAGCAGCTTGTTGAATTTGTAAATTCTGAAATTTAAATTTAACTTATAAGCTTTGCATCTTTCGTAAAAAAGACTTATCATTTTTACATCTAGCCAAGCGGCTACCCCTGTTTTTAATCCCACTGACATTAGGAAAATAACACATGAATTTAACAGATATTAAACTTAAACCTATAAGCGAGTTAGTCGACATAGCGACTGAGCTAGGTCTTGAGGACGTTGGCAGACTAAAAAAACAAGATATTATTTTTAAAATATTTAAGCACCAGTCAGGAGAGGGTGTTGATATCTATGGCGGTGGCGTTTTAGAAATTCTTAATGATGGGTTTGGTTTTTTAAGATCTCCCGAGGGCTCTTATTGCGCAGGTCCAGATGATATATATGTATCACCAAGTCAGATAAGAAAGTTTAGTTTAAGAAAGGGTGATTCTGTTCAGGGTAAAATTAGACCACCTAAAGACCAGGAAAGATATTTTGCATTAGTTCATCTAGATACCATAAATGGCGAAGCTCCAGATAAGACAAAGAATAAAATTTTATTTGAAAATTTAACCCCACTTTTTCCGAACCAGAGATTACTCTTAGAGCAGGGCAGTGGATCTAATGAAGATTTATCTTCTAGAATTATTGATTTAATAGCTCCGATTGGAAAAGGTCAGAGGGGTTTAATTGTTTCACCGCCAAAAGCTGGTAAAACTTTAATGCTTCAAAGTATTGCTCATTCAATAAAAAATAATAATCCAGAAGTAGAATTAATAGTTTTACTTATTGATGAGAGACCGGAAGAAGTTACAGAAATGTCTAGAACTGTTAAAGGTGAAGTCGTTGCAAGTACATTTGATGAACCGCCAACCAGACATGTTCAGGTTGCCAATATGGTTATAGAGAAAGCTAAAAGGTTGGTAGAGCATAAAAAAGATGTTGTTATTCTGCTTGATTCAATAACTAGACTTGGAAGAGCTTATAACTCTGTTCAGCCAGCATCAGGAAAAATTTTAAGTGGTGGAGTTGATTCAAATGCTCTTGAAAAACCTAAAAGATTCTTTGGAGCTGCAAGAAATTTAGAAGAGGGTGGCAGTCTTACCATTCTTGCCACTGCCCTTGTTGATACTGGGTCAAAGATGGATGAAGTTATCTATGAAGAATTTAAAGGCACAGGTAATATGGAAATTCATTTAGAAAGAAAAATTGCTGAAAAAAGAATTTATCCTGCAATTAATATCAGAAGATCCGGAACGAGAAGAGAAGATCTTCTTACTTCAGAAGAAGAACTTCAAAGAATGTGGGTTCTAAGAAAAATCCTGGATGAAATGGAAGATGCTCAAGGCATTCAATTCTTAATTGATAGATTAAAATCATTTAAAACTAATGATGAATTCTTCTCGTCTATGAAGAATGGAGGCGGAAAAAAAGCTAAATAAACTTTTTAGCTATATCTAGCATTGAGTTATCAGAAGGATCTTTTGCTACATAAATTTCCAGGCTTATATCTTTAGTTAGATCTAATATCTTTTCCTTAATTCTCTCTGAAGCTACTACAAATATCTTTTCTTCCATTATTGATAATTCGATAGAATCAAATAAAAATGAAAAAGTTAGAAAATTATAAATTAAGGTAATCTTAGGACCATTAAGAAACTTGGTTAATTCTCCTTTTGAATATACCAATTTATAACAAGGAACCTCATCAATACTACCCATCAGATTTTCTTGTAAGTATCTATTTGAGTTTTGACCACAAAATAAAAGATTCCTTCCCGGATAGTTACTCTTAATTAAGCTTAAAAGGCCCTTTGATGAAGGTTCACTGGGGGTTAAAGAATCAATTCCTTTACTTGTAATAATATTCTTTGTAGCAGGCCCTACAGCAAAGATATTAAAGTTTTCCACATCAGCATGCTTTAAAAGATTTACAAGCCCAAATATAGCTGAAGCCTGACTAGTAAATATAATATTTTTATAATAATTAGCATCCTTTAATTTTAATTTCCAATCTTGCTCACTAATATTTGTGTGTATTGCTTTGACAGAAGAAAGAGGTGCATTTACTAGTTGTATTTTTTGACTCTTACATAGAGAAATGAGATTACTTGATAATAATTCAGGTCTTGTATTAATTATAATCATTGTAAAATCATTGAATTAGAGCCTTGAGCAATAAAATCATTAGCTAGAACTAATATATCTTCTTTTAATTGAGCTTTACATGATTCAATTTTTTTATAAATTTTCTTTTGTCCATCTTGTGAAAGCACTTTTGCAACAACATGAATAATTTCTTTGTCTTCAAAACAATATATAGCAATAGGAGACAAGCACGACCCATTAAGTTTAGCTACAAAACTCCTCTCCGCTTCTGCTAAAAGTAATGCAGTTTCATCATTAATCTGCCTAAGAATATTAAGTATTTCTGTATTTGATTTAATACACTCAACTGCGATAAAGCCTTGTGAAGCAGCAGGTAGCATTTCTTCTAGTGTGAATTCATATGCATTGGGCAACTGAAGATTTAGACGATTAAGGGCTGCTTTTGCGACAATCAGCCCATCAAAAGTGCCAAGGTTTAATTTATCTATTCTTGTTGCAATATTTCCTCTTACCGGAAGAGTCTTTAAATCAGATCTAGAGTTTAATATCTGCGATTTTCTTCGGGGACTAGAAGTTCCAATTACTGAATTAATAGGTAATGTATCTAAAGACCAACCCTCTTTAGATAATAAAATATCAGAAGCAGATTCTCTTTGAAAAATTGAGGCTATTTTAAATTTACTATCTAATATAGCAGGAACATCTTTTAAGCTATGAACTGCTATATCAGCATCTCCCAAAATTAAAGCTGACTCTAGTTTATTAACAAACAAACCCTTCCCACCAATTTCATGAAGCGGTTTATCTGTTTGGTCTCCTTCAGATAGCAATGGAACGAGTTCAGTGGTGACTCCTCCAAGTTGATTTAATTTTTTAGCAACATAATTAGCTTGAAATAAAGCAAGTTCTGATTTTCTAGTTGCTATCTTAATTTTCATTTATACAAAGTAATAATGCTTTTACATCACCTACTGATTTTTCTTTTAGTATGGATATAGATTTTGGAATCTCTAAATCAGTAAATTTACTATATTCAAGATAGATTTTACATGAGGATTTCAATTTTTTATGTTGAATTAAAAGGTTTAAAATTTTTAACTCATAATTCTCTTCAAATGGAGGGTCTAGGAATATAAGATCAAAACCTGAAAGATCATTATTTCTAATCCAGGTTTTTGCATCCTTAAAAAAGACCTTTGTTCTTTCTTTTAAATCTAAAGATATAAGAGTTTTTGATAGTTGAGAGTAATTTCTTTTATTAAGTTCAACAAATACTGTCTTTGCTGAGCCTCTAGAGATAGCTTCAATCCCGATAGAACCTGTTCCAGCAAATAGATCAAGGCAAATAGAGTCTTTTATTTCAAATTGGAGCCAGTTAAAAAGAATTTCTTTTAATTTATTAGAAGTTGGCCTCAGCGAGCTTTTAAAATCAAATGGCACTTTCTTTCCTTTTAAGGTGCCACCAGAAATTCTTATACTATTTTTCATAGAAATTTTTTTATACCAGTATAATTCATTACATGAATATTAAACTCTATCCTAATATCGCATTTAAACATTTTACTTATTCCTTTGCTTTGTTAATTTCTTTTTCTGCTTTTCCAATAATTGCAGAAGATTGCAGAACTGGAAATCCAGAAGTCTATTTCATTGCTCCAGAAAAAGGAGCCGAGCTAACTTCACCTGTAAAAGTGATTTTTGGGCTAAAGAATTTTAATATCTCACCTGCAGGAGTAGATAAGTGCGATTCAGGTCATCATCATTTAATTATTGATGCTGATATTCCTAATTTAGAAATGCCTATTCCAAGTAGTCAGAATTATATTCACTTTGGGAGAGGTCAAGTTAAGACAGAAATAGTGTTATCTCCTGGCAAGCATTCACTAAGACTACTGATGGGTAATTTTGCTCATATGCCTCAATTCTATTCTGAAAAAATTGAAATTGAAGTTAAACCTATTAAATAGAAAGGATATTATTAATAGATTTTTTAATATATTTATCCCAATTATTAGTAGAAAGATTAATCATAATTTTAATTGGGTTTTCATTTGTAAGATCATTTTTAGAGGCTCTCTCAGTCTTTCTTAAGATACCAACTATGCCATGCATAAATGCCCATACAGATATTGCCTTTTCATCAATAATCTCTTTTGATACATCATCATGCCCTAAATTAATGAAGTGATCTTTCAAATTTTTTTCTAAAGTAATAAAAACGGTGAGAGATGCATCCATAAGAATAGGATATTGAGTAAAACTTCCAAGATAACTCCCAAACATCAAGTCATATGTATTCTGGTATTTCAAAGCAAAATCACAATACGCAAGACCATTTTCTAAAAAATTACTTGCTTTGTTCATATCATCATTCATCATTCTAAAACCTTTAGCAGCGACTTCAGCCAGTAAATCTTCTTTAGTTTCAAAATGCCTGTAAGGAGCCGTTTGCGATACTTCGAGTTGCTTAGCAAGATTTCTTAAACTGATATTTTCCCAACCAAATTCTTCACAAGCAATACTAGCTTGCTCAATTAAATTTTCTTTTAGATTGCCGTGATGATATTTCATTATTTTTCTATAAATTTACTAGTAACATGTTGACACTGTAAACATATTAATTATATTATGTTTTCACTGTAAACATTATTACCCAAAAGTCAAAGTATTAAAGAGCGCGTTATGAACATATTTAAAAAAATATTTGTGATTTCTTTGCTAAGTATTCAAGTTAATGCTGAACCCTTATCACTTGAGATACTCGAAGTTTCGATGTTTGATAGCTATAAAGTTACTAAGCAACTTCCTGGAAAATTATATGCAGTTCAGCAGTCTAAAGTTGCTTTTCAGATAGGTGGAAAAATTCAAACTATTAAGGTTGATATTGGCGATAGAGTAGAAAAAGGCAGCGTATTAGCTGAATTGGATAACAGAGAAATTTTGGCAAACTTAAATCAAGTAGATGCTAAATATAAATTAGCAGAACAACTATTAGAACGCTTTAAAGATCTAAAGGCGCAGGGGCATATTTCAATCCAAGAACTTGATAGAGCTAAATCTGATTTTGCGGTTGCCAAATCACAACAAGATTTTTATAAAGTAAAGTTTGAACAAACAAAAATATTAGCTCCTTTTAATGGACTCATCCAAAGTAGATACTTAGATGAGGGAACCGTGGTCAATGCTGGTCTTCCTATTTTAGAAATACTAGATTCAGAAAAAGTAGAGGCTCATGTTGCTATGCCATTAAGTTTGGTTGATAAAATTTCATTACAAGAGTCTTATTCTTTTAATCTCAATGGTAATAAAGTCCTAGGGACATTAAAGCGATTATCTCCAATGTCATTAGGGGGCTCCAATAATAGATTAGCAATTTTTGAATTTAATACTTTTTTTGTTCCTGGGGCAGTCATAAATCTTGAACTTGAAACCTATGAAAATGCTCGTGGAACATGGATTCCTATTAAGGCATTATCCCAGTCTGATGGAGGCTTATGGACAGTCTATACAGTTGATAGGTCTAATAAAATAGTTAAAGAACTAGTTGAAGTAATTTACTACGAAGGAACAAACGCTTTTGTCTCCGGAACTTTAAAGAATGGAGATCGAGTTGTTAAAGGCGGAGCAGCAAAAGTAATAGAAGGGCAGTTAATTAAATAATAATGAATTTGGTTAACATTTTTATAGATCGACCTAGAATTTTAATACTTACTTTAGTATTTATTTTACTGGCTGGTGCTTCTTCTTATGTTTCAATACCAAGACAAGAAAATCCCGAACTAGCTCAAAGATGGGCATCTGTAATAGTTATTGATCCGGGATCTTCTGCAGCAAGACTTGAAACGCAAGTTATAACTAAACTTGAATCTGGGCTTCAAGAAATCATCGAAATTAAGGAACTAGATGTAAATATTCAAGCAGGCTTTGCTCAAATGCTAGTTGAGCTCAAAGATTCTGTACCCTTTGATTTAATTGAATCAACTTGGTCTGAAGTTCTTGATAAAATTGCACTGGTAGAGCCCTCTCTGCCCAAAAGCGCCTCTGTAGAGTTAGTGCGTTCTTCTGGCCCGCCAATTTCGGCTCTCTATGCTTTAACTTGGAAAGGTGAGGGTGAAGCACCAATTATACTAATGTCTAGGCTAGGTGATGAATTAAGAAGAAAATTAGCTTTTGTTGATAATACTGAGAGAACCAATTTATTCGGTATAGCTGATGAGGAAGTTTTAGTTGAAATAGATACTGAAAAATTAGCTTTACTTAATCTATCCTTAGCTCAAGTTAGCCAAGCGATAGGAAACTACGATAGTAAGAAGCCTATTGGAAAAGTTTCTGATTCAAATAATGAAATTTTATTAAAAGTTAAAGAGAATTTATTAAATGTATCTCAAATCAAAGATTTACCTATTCAAGTTATTGATGGATATGGTGTTATAAGACTTCAAGATATTGCTAGTGTTTCAAAGCAACCTTATACCCCTATTGAGGATATAGCTTTAAGTAATGGTAAAAGATCAGTTCTTGTTGAAGCTAAAGCAGCTTTTGGACAAAGAATAGATCTATATGTTGGCCAGGCAGACAAAGTTGCTAATGAATTTAGAGATATTCTGCCAGATGAAATTATCTTAGAGAATATTTATAGCGAATCTTTTTATACCAAAAAGATGTTCAGTACATTGACCAATAGTGTACTTTCTGCAATTGCTCTAGTGCTTCTTATAAGCTTCTTTCTTTTAGGTTTTAGAGCAGCGTTAATTGTTAGTGCAATATTACCTTTTACCATTTCAATGGTTTTAATAGGTTGTAGATTTCTTGAAATGCCTCTTCATCAAACATCAATAACAGGAATTATTATTGCTCTTGGCTTATTAATTGATAATGGAATAATTGTTGTTGAGGATTACAAGCACAGACGTTCTTCTGGATTAGAACCAAGAGATGCAATTAATAAGACTATTCATCAACTAGTTGTTCCATTGTTAGCAGCTACTTTTACAACTGTATTTGCTTTTCTTCCAATAGCCACTGGTGAGGGATCAAGCACAGAGTTTGTTGGAGGGATGGCAGTAACAGTTATTCTGGCAATTACTTCTTCTCTATTTTTAGCGTTAACCATTGTGCCAGTAATGATGGCTTATTTAGAAAAAGTTAGTTTTTTTAATAAAATATCTTTTAATCAGAATGGTTATTCAAACAAGATGTTGCTAGATAAATATAGAGCATTGCTTTCTTGGGCATACTTCAAACCAAGAAGAGCTATGGGAATAGCTTTATTTTTACCTATTCTTGGATTTGCTTTGTTTAATACTCTACCTGGAGATTTTTTCCCAGCTCAAGATAGAAATATGTTCAGGGTTACCATTGAATTACCTATGAATTCGACTACTTTAGAAACTGAAAAAAAAGTTTATGAAATTCGTGAGCAGATTTTAGATACAGGCATAGTTGAAAGTGATGTTTGGTTTATTGGCAGATTGTTACCTCGCATTCTATACAATGTAGTTGCAGGAGATTCACCAGTAGGCTCAAATCATATTGCCGAAGGAGTATTTTTTACCACTAGCTTTAATGCCATGATGCCAATTCTTCCTGATTTAGCAAAAAAACTCTCTAAAGCCAATCCAGATATCGAGGTTAGAGTAGATAAATTTTATGCAGGTCCACCAGTATTTGCAGCTATAGATTATGCAATTAAGGGTGATGATCCCGAGGTACTTCAGCTGCTTGGAGAAAAACTAGAGCTTATTATCAGTAAGGCTCCAAATATAAGCTCAACGAATGCAGCACTGTCTTCTTATGAAACAAATATAGAGATTGATTTAAATAATTCTAATATGGCTTTATCTTCCAAACAAATGGAGGCTATTTTAATTGAGCTTGCTGCTGCAAATAACGGCATCGTTGTTGGATCCATGCTTGATGGAAATAAGGATCTATCGATAAGAGTGAAAAGTTTAGGCGGAGTTAATTCATCTATAGAAAATATTGGCATGCTCACATTGCCTGGGCCAGCGAGTCTTGATTATGTTGAGAGTTTTGGTCAAACCTCTTTGACTAGAACTTCTGAATTCATTCAACGTAATAATGGAGAAAAAAAGAATAGTGTTCAAGGCAAAATATGGACAGGGCAATTAGCATCCGGAGCTGAATCCTCTATTAAAAATGAGATAGAAGCTTTTAAAGAATCTTTACCAGCTGGATATACTTTGGAG
>CESE01146636.1_pt1 | contig 43515 bp, 32 predicted proteins | sample 350271 | NCBI WGS metagenome assembly CESE01 (sample SAMEA2621536, study PRJEB7988) | marine metagenome | isolation source: saline water (ENVO:00002010), including | reverse complement strand
CTGAGCCGTAGAATAAACATTACCATTAATCGTAATAGAAGTCCCGTCACAAATAGATTCGTTAAGTGCATTGGTCACCACAGGAATCACAGCAATCGTAGTGGTCACCGTAGAGTCACATCCAAGAATAGATGGATAAACATTCACCACATCTTGAGCCGTAGTGTAATCGGTTCCATTCACCGTAGCTGTTTCCCCTTCGCAGATCGTTACTGATTCATCAAAGGTCACCAGAGGATTTACCACAATCGTAATGGTCACCGTAGAATCACATCCCGCAGCAGAAGTATAGGTGTCAATTACATCTTGCGCAGTCGAATAAGTAGTTCCATTAATGTCGATTGATTCTCCATTACAAATGGATTCGGTAAGCGCATTGGTCACCACAGGAGCCACAGTAATCGCAGTAGTAACAATAGAGTCGCATCCAAACATGTTTGTGTACATATTTGTCACTTGAGTGGAGTTGTCATATGTAATGCCTTCAATATCTATTGTTTCTCCATCGCATAAATCTATGTTGATAGTTGTAGTTTGAGGGAAAGCAAAGAATATATTTAAAGTTACAGTGGAATCTTGAGTGCAGTATTGACTGTCAAAGACATCTGTATGAACTCCATTAGTAGATATTGGATTCCCATTAAAGATGTAAGGTGTTCCAAAGCATCCTACTACGTTTACCGATGTTGCGGTAGGTTCAACTATGGTTAAATGAGTGATTACTGTGGAGTCACATCCTGATGCTGTAGCGTTTAAGTAAGTGTAGCTGTAGGTTCCTGACTCAGTATAAAATTCTCCGTTTTCATTGTGGACCAAACCAAAACATAAATTAATATCCTGCTCTGTTACTATTTCATTGAAATCTAAAACCGTTGTAAGCAAGGAGTCGCAACCATCTGCAGTTTGAAGCAAATTAGTAAAGGTCCCTCCAGTCCAATAGGTGTTGCCTGCCACTGTATAGGTAGATCCAATGCAGGTAGTTACAAATTCAGTATATTCTATGAGTGGAATTAATGTGACGTTCGTAACGACTGTAGAATCACAAAAGTTTGATGTTGTGTAAGTATAAGAGTATGTTCCATCAGTGAAATAGGTTTCAGGCCCTTCAATATGAATTTGTCCTTGACAGAGTTCAATATCATTGACCGTGTCTGGGATTGAGGGCAGCACTGTGATTTCTGCTGTTACTATAGAATCACAACCATTTACAGAAAGAAAGCTATCTACCACCGTTTGACTAGCGAAATAGGTGTTACCGTTATAATCTACAGACTCACATCCTATTAATTCTTCGGTTAAGATTGTTAGATCTTCAGGATTGTCTAGTTGGAACGAAACTTCTGTAGTGCAATCTTCAACGTCAGTGACATAAATAGTGTACTGACCTCCACACAAGTTGCTGAAGGTTTGTTCTGTTGAACTATTAGTAATAGAAGCTATTACAGAGTTGTCGGTAGAGTTTTCTAGGGAGTAATCAAATGGAGCAGCACCGTTTCCTTCAATGACTATTTGCCCGTCACATTCATCGAAGCATGATATCTCGTTAACTGCATAGCTGGGCTCTTCACAGCATGGCGAGGGTGCAGTAAAATTTGCATCTACCACACACAAGTCGTCAGAAAAAGAAGCACTTAAGGAGCAAGCTTGTCCGTCTGGAGACAGGCCGTTTAAGGCAAAGTTATATGTTGTATTAAAAGGGGCGTTGTATGTGATTTGATTTCCATTACAATCTTCTATGGTGAGTGTTCCTGTTAATGGAAACCCGTCAACTTCAAGATTCCCACTAATGCTATAGCTATTTGTCACGGGGTCGCATGCTCCAACAGTAAAGTCAAGATTAATATCACATAAAATATCACAGTTTGTGGATCCAGCGCCACTAGTTTGACTTAAAGTTAATTCCTGTGAAATATTTGCGTAATTTGTTACTAGCATGATGTAAACCTCACCATTTTGAGCATTGAGTATGCTAGGGGTTTCCAAATTAGTGGGAGAGTAGCTACAATCAATGATGTTGTTTCCAATCTCCTCTAGAACTGATACTCCGTTAACCTGTATGCCTACCATAGAGCCATCCCATCCATCTCCGTATGAATCTACCATGTCTACGGTGTAGGTGCAGCAGCTGCCAGCAGGATTGCAGGTTGCTGTTAGAGAGGTGTTGAGTCCTTCGTCAGGTTCTGTGCCACTGTTGTAAACTAGGGTGGGGCCAGCAGAAATCGAAAATGAAATCTCATTTTCCCAAAACCCTCCTCCTGAGGTGTAAAACACATCTATAGCGTCACCATCACAGGCTTCGAAGGTGAAAGATGCAAAAGCCCCTGTTACTGTATTGGGATTAGGATTAGGATTCGCTCCTAGAGTGCCGCAGTAGCCTGTTGCCTGATCCAAATCAGCGTAGGGCCCCCAGATAATATAATCAATATCACTGGGAGCTGTTAAACTCATGTCGATATCTCCATCGTCCTCGATTTCTAGATAATACCAAGAAGGGTTTGGGCCTGAACCTAAACATCCATAGTTATTGCCAAGATCAGTATCAAAGACATCAGGACCATTTTCGTTTGAAGTGAATGTAAACCCAGTGTCAGTGCAGATAGGCTCAGGATCATCACAATCTAATGATTGACTATTAGCAGAATTAGAAAATAGCAACAGAAAAAATAACGCACAAAGAATCGAACTGAAATTCGATTGATCGAGAGAAAAGTGTGATGGTATTTTAATGCGCTGAAGAATGGTTTTATCAGGTTTGGGGTCTCAAGCAAAAATATAAAAAAAAACACCTAACTCTGCATTATCACACAGCATACGTGGATAATTAAATTAATTTTTGATGTTAATGCACTAACAGGGTTGAGTTACCTTTGAATAATAATTTTGTGAAATGGAAATTCCGAGTAAATACGACCCGAGAGAAACAGAGAATAAATGGTATGAATTCTGGATGAAGAATGATTATTTTCATTCTGAACCAGATGATAGAGAGTCATATACAGTAGTAATACCTCCTCCAAATGTAACTGGGGTTCTACATATGGGGCATATGTTGAACAACACCATCCAAGATGTTCTGGTGAGAAGAGCTAGAATGTTAGGGAAAAATGCTTGTTGGGTTCCAGGGACAGACCATGCATCCATAGCTACAGAAGCCAAAGTGGTCAAGAGATTGAGAGAGAAAGGAATTAAGAAATCTGACATAGGGAGGGAAGAGTTTTTAAAACATGCGTGGGAGTGGAAAGAAGAGTATGGTGGAATAATCTTAGAGCAGCTTAAAAAGCTCGGTGCTAGTTGTGATTGGGAAAGAACTTCTTTTACTATGGATGAAACTTACTACCAAGATGTAGTAAATACGTTCATTAGGCTCTACGAAAAAGGGTTGATTTACAGAGGTGAGCGAATGATTAATTGGGATCCAGCTGCTTTGACAGCATTGTCTGATGAAGAGGTGATTCATAAGGAAGTAAATTCAAAATTATATCATGTTAGATATCAAATAAAAGACTCTAAAGAATATGTAACTATAGCTACCACTAGGCCTGAGACTATATTAGGGGATTCAGCTATTTGTATTCATCCAGATGATACGCGTTATACCCATTTACATGGTAAGCATGCGATAGTTCCGCTAATAGGCAGAGAGATTCCTGTAATTCTGGATGATTATGTGGATATGGAGTTCGGTACAGGTTGTCTTAAGGTTACTCCTGCTCATGATGTGAATGATTTTGATATAGGCGCTAAGCATAACTTGGAAATTATAAATATTATGAACCCAAATGGAACATTGAATGAGAATTCGGTGCTGTTTGATGGTGTGGATCGCTTTAAGGTTAGAAAGCAAATTGAGAAAGATTTAGAAGAGTCAGGAAACCTGGTAGAGGTAGAATCTTACCAGAATAAAATCGGCTATTCAGAGAGAACTGATGTGGTTATAGAACCTCGCCTTTCACTGCAGTGGTGGGTGAAGATGGATGATATTGTTAAGCCCGCGTTGCAAAGCGTAAAAGATGGCGAGATTAATTTCTATCCAAGCAACTTCGTAAACACATACAATCATTGGTTGAATAACGTCAAAGACTGGTGTGTTAGTAGACAATTATGGTGGGGACATCGAATTCCAGCGTGGTTTTATGGAGAGGGCGATGATGATTTCGTGGTATGTGTTGCTGCGGAAGAGGCTTTGGAAAAAGCCAAAGCTAAATCTGGAAATGATGCCTTAACAGCAGAGGATTTAAAGCAAGATGAAGATGTAATGGATACTTGGTTCTCTTCTTGGTTATGGCCTATGTCTGTATTCAATGGCCTCCAAGATGAAAAAGAAGTATCTTACTATTATCCTACTGCCGATTTAGTTACAGGCCCTGATATTATATTTTTCTGGGTAGCTAGAATGATTATGGCTGGATATGAATATAGAGATGAGAAACCTTTCTCTAATGTTTACTTCACGGGTATAGTTAGGGACAAGCAGGGCAGAAAAATGAGCAAGTCTTTAGGGAATTCTCCAGACCCTCTAGAGCTAATAAACCAGTATGGAGCTGATGGAGTACGAGTAGGACTTTTACTTACTGCTCCAGCAGGAAACGATATTCCGTTTGATGACAAGCTTTGCGAGCAAGGGAGTAAATTTTCTAATAAAATATGGAACGCCTTTAGACTAGTAAAAGGATGGGAAGTAGAAGAAAAAGAACAACCTTTAGAAGCCAAACAAGCCGTTAAATGGTTTAACTCTAGAATAGGAACTGTATTAGAAGAAATAAATGACAGCTTCACTAAATTCAGACTTTCTGAAGCTTTAATGTCTTCTTATAAATTGATTTGGGATGATTTATGTTCGTCATACTTAGAGGCTGTGAAGCCAGCTTATGGAGGGAAGATTGACCCTCAGAGTTTGAAAGAAACAATTGAGTTTTTTGAGACTACACTAAAAATAATTCACCCATTTATGCCTTTCTTAAGTGAAGAGATCTGGCATAGATTAGCCGACAGGCCAGAAAAAGAAGATGCGCTAATAGTGGCTAAGTGGCCAGAGCAGGAGAAGGGGGATGAACTATTGCAACGCGAATGGGAAGTGCTAAGTGAGATTCTCTCAGACGTAAAGAACCAAAGGAATCAATATGGCATAAGTCCAAAAGATGCCTTAACAGGTTCTGTGAATATTAGCGGAAAATTAAATCAAGATTTCTCGAAGTTATTTAAGAAATTAGGGAACTGCACCATAGATGTTATCTCTGACGGTGGAGATACATATCCAAGAAAAAATGGAGTGGTATCTTTGGATTTAGGAGATAAGCTTCAGGAAGAGGAAAAAAAGAATCTGGAGAAAGAATTAGAGTACACAAAAGGATTCTCAGCTTCTGTAGAGAAAAAGCTCTCGAATGAACGTTTCGTGAATAACGCTCCAGAATCTGTAGTAGCTTCTGAGAGAAAGAAAATAGCTGATGCTCAGGCTAAGATAGCTCAGATGGAAGAGAAGCTTAAACAAATGAAATAAACTAGGCATGAAAAATTTAATAGTTATTATAGGCGTCTTTTCCTTACTGCTATCTGGCTGTAGAGAAGATTTCGAAGATTTGGAGTTTGAAGATTGGAAACCAATTATAGCTATTCCGCTGGTGTCCTCCGAGATAACAGTAGATGATGTGTTAACAGAATTAAACCATCCAGAAGAAGTTTTAATTCTAGAAAATGGCTTGGTAGCTCTAAACTATAAAGGAGAGTTGTTTTCTTCTAGTGCCGAAAGCATAATAGCTCTTCCAAACCAATTGTTTTCTGAATCTATAGTTTTAGGTGAAGCAGAGGTGCTCATTTTAGACAATACAGGAACAGTAACTCCTCCTACTTTTGATTTTCCTGTAAATTTAAACCTCTCACCAGCAGATATAATGGTGTCCGAAGTTAAATTTCTAGCAGGAGATTTGACAATGAGTCTAACTCGTGAACAAGATGAAGGTGTCTCTGGTACGGTTTCGGTAAATGAGTTGGTAGATGGAGATGGTCAAGTGGCTTCTTTCAGTTTTTCAGGTTCAGAAGCTTTAGGTGTTCCAGAAACGGTGAGTATAGACTTAACAGGTTATAGCTTAAATCCGTTAATCGAATCTTCTAATGAGGTTAATTTATCGGCTTTTATCACCTTTACGAATAATGAGATGAATACGGCTATAGAAGGTGATTTTGTCTCTATAGATTTTGATTTATCTAACCTTCAGTTTGAACATATCATAGGAGATTTCGGTAACCTTTCTATTTCAGCTGAGACTGACTCTATTAAACTAGATCTGTTTGAAAACATTCAAGGAGGCTCTTTTGCTCTGACTAATGCCATTTTTAATTTTACAGTTACTAACTCGTTTGGTTTTCCTTCAAATATTGAGCTTGGTCAAGTAGTAAGCATAAATGAAAATACTGGAGTACAAACACCGTTAATTCTAGACGATATAAGTTTACAAGGACAAGAGGAATTGGGAGGATCTCCAGAGGTTGGAGTATTTAGTTTTGATAATGAGGATTCTGATGTCTCCTCTTTGTTCGATCCTGCACCTTTATTGGTCGTGTTTAATGTAACAGCAGTGTCTAATCCAGGTGGTCCGCCACCACCGACCAATTTAAACTTTATAACCAATGAAAGTGCTTTCGATATAGGTATAGATTTAATATTACCACTAGAAGGTTATGCTTTGAATATGTTGGTGTCAGATACGGTGCCATTAAGTATTTCATTTGGCCAGAGCGAAGAAATAGACTCCATAGAGTTTAAGTTACAGATGGACAATGGATTTCCCGCAGATATTTCTTTTCAAGCATTATTCTTAGATAGTAATAAGGTGGTAACAGACAGTCTGTTTGTAGAACAAACCTTAATTATGGAGTCGGCCTTAACGGATGCCGATGGAAATGTGACTTCTCCGAGCCAGACAGTTAATTTCATCTTATTAGAAGGCGAAAGGGCAGACAGTATAAAGGACACGGATTTTGTTTTATTTAGAGCTGTATTTAATTCTTCTGGGGCAGAGAATCAGGAAGTAATACGGATAAAAGAGACGCAGAAAGTGGATATTAAATTGGGGGCTAAAATCTTTGGAAATATAGAATTATGAAAAAACTAATAATCCTTTTAGCCATCGTCTGTTCTTTAGAAGGACTAGGACAGGTAAATACATTTCACTTTAGTGACTGGTCTGGAATGAGTCAGTGGAATTATAATCCAGCGTTGCAAAGCAAAGAAAAAGTATTCGTTTATGTTCCTGTAATCTCTGGTCTACACGTGTCTACAGGGCATACGGGATTTGCCTATGAGGATGGAATCCAAAATAAAACCGTAAACTTTTCCAGTTTAATAGATGGCCTAGATCAAAAGAATCATCTGCTAAATGAGATTAACACCACGCTTTTCGCATTAGGAGTGAAGTTTGGGAAAGTTCAATTAAGAACTGGTGTCAGCACTCATATGGAGTCCAGACTTTCTTACACAAAAGATTTGTTCGAATTAGCATGGAAAGGAAACGGTCATCCTGATGTCATAAACAGAAGATTATCTATGGATGGAACAGGGTTTAGCTCTACGCTTTACACATCGTTCTTCTTAGGAGGGTCTGTGAGCCTGTTAGAGGACAAGCTGAATCTCGGAATAAACGGTAAGTTCTTCAATGGTCTAGCCACTGTTTACACAGAAAATAACACTTTCGGTTTAAGAACTAGTGCAGATGATTATACCGTAACCGTAGATGGAACTTTTGATGTGAGAACATCAGGGCTAAACTCCCTAAAAGATACCATGGAATATAGCCAATTCTTACCGTTTTCGGCAGATGGGAATAGAGGGTTTGGAGTAGATTTAGGATTCACTTATTCACCAACAGAGAAATTTACGGTAGAAGCTTCAGCTACTAATTTAGGTTCTATTAATTGGTCGCAAGATACCGAAGGGTACAAGCTGAATGAACAAGAGATAGCTTACTCGGGATTTGAGTTAGATCAGTTTTTATTAGCATCCGATTCCACAGAGTCAGCTATAGAGCAGTTTGCAGACTCCATTACTGATTTATTTACACCAGAAGAAAATTCAGACAATTTCTCTACTAAAATGAATAGGAATATTTTCCTTGCAGGAACTATTAATTTCAGTAAAAAGTCTAAGGCTACTGTCTTTTTTAATAGTAGAAATAGTTTCGGAGAAACATTTAACTCTCTAGGAGGGGTTTACTCCAAGAACTTTGGAAGAACCCTTCAATTAAGAGGTGGACTTCAGCTGTTCAATATGAAAGACATGTTGATTCCTGTTGGTTTGATCGTAAACGTGGGACCGGTTCAGCTTGGACTGCATACTGATAATGTAATTTCAGTGATTCAGAGAGAAAAGGCCAAGTATGTATCAGGAATGTTCTCGATAGGATTAAGGTTCGGGAAAGATGAAAGAGTAAAAATCACAGATTAATTGGGCTATTATAATAGAGAATTAAGTTGGCTCTCCTTTAATGAAAGGGTTTTACAAGAAGCCGAAGATAAATCAGTTCCTCTCACAGAGAGAATGAGATTCTTAGGTATATTCTCTAATAATTTAGATGAATTTTTCAGAGTGCGGGTAGCTAGTCTTACTAGGTTATCTGATTTAGGAGCTAAGACGAAAGCTAAATTCGATGAAGACCCAGCAGACGTTTTGGTAAAAGTTGGAGCTAAAATCAGAATACTTCAGACTAGAAGAGACGAAGTCTACAGAAGGTTAAAAAAGGAATTCAATAAAGAAGGAATAGAAATCATCTCCCACGAGAATATTCCGTCAGAGAACCTCGAAGAAGTAAAAGCATTTTTTTATCAGGTACTTCGGCCAAAGCTTGTGCCTATAATGCTTGACCAGGTAAGCGAATTCCCAAGTCTAGGAGATAAAGAGATTTATTTATTAGTGAAATTAGAATTAGAAAATGGGGACATTAATTTTTCGCTTATAGAAATACCTAATTCTATTAATAGATTTTATGTTATAAATTCTTCCCATGGAACTTCCAAGGTCATTTATATAGATGATATCATTCGCTTTAAATTAAGTAAACTCTTCAGAACATTAAACTTAAAGCATGTCAGTGCCTATACCATTAAAATCACCAGAGACGCTGAGTTAGATTACGATGATGACTTCAGTAAAGGAGTCATGGAGAAAATGGAGAGGTCTGTTAAAAAGAGAAAAAAAGGAGATTATGTAAGACTTCTTTATGACAAAGAAATGCCTGAAGATATGTTGGTGTTTCTTAAAAGTAAGCTTAAGATAAAAGGAAAGTCGAACATTATAGCAGGAGGGAAATATCATAATAAAAAGGATTTACTTTCGTTCCCTTCGTTTGATAAAGGAAAGCTTTCATTCAGAAAAAAAGAAAGACTCAGACATCCAGACTTTAAAGGAGAAGACAGCCTATTTACGGTGATCCTAAAAAAGGATGTGATGATTCATATGCCTTACCAGAGTTTTGATTACATCACTGCTTTTTTACGAGAAGCGGCCATAGATCCTTTTGTGAAATCTATTAGCATTACGCTTTATAGAGTAAGCAAGGATTCAGATATCGTACACGCCCTAATTAATGCGGCTAAAAACGGAAAAAAGGTAACAGTAGTTATTGAATTACAAGCCAGATTTGACGAAGAAAATAACATCTATTATTCAGACTTATTGAAGGATGCAGGAGCTCGAGTTATATTCGGTGCTCAGGGCTTAAAAGTTCATTCAAAAATAATTTTAATTCAAAGAAAAGTAGATGGCCTTTCTAGGCACATGGGCTATTTAGGCACTGGAAACTTTCATGAAGGGAACTCTAAAATTTATGAAGACCTAGGAATATTTACAGCCAGTAAGCTTATCGTTTCTGATTTAAAAAAGCTATTCAGTCTATTCGAAAATGCCTTCCAAAGAACAAGGTTCTCATCCCTTGTCGTTTCGCCATTTGACACTAGAATTAAATTTTCTGAGCTTATTTTAAACGAGATACTTCATGCACAGCGAGGTAAAGAAGCATATCTTAATTTAAAATTAAACAACCTTGTAGATAAACAAATGATTAATCTGCTTTATCAGGCCAGCAAGTCTGGAGTGAAAATAAAGCTAATCGTACGTGGGATCTGCTGTCTAATTCCAGGGAAATCAGGGCTTAGCGAAAATATAGAAGTTCGAAGCATCGTAGGGCGTTACCTTGAGCATAGCCGAGTTATAGAGTTTGGTAACGCTGGAAACCCGCTTATCTACATCTCTTCTGCAGATTGGATGGGGCGTAACTTAGATAAGAGGATTGAGGTAAGTATGCCAGTAATAGATAAGAAGCTTATTTCTGAGTTGAAGTCTTATTTTACGTTGCAATGGTCAGATAACCATAAGTCAAGAATTATAGATGCAGACCAAACCAACCCTTACTTCACAGAAGGAGAGGCCGAGATAGATGCTCAGCAAGTGAGGTATGATGAGTTAAAACAATTGTTATGAGATTAGCAGCCATAGACATAGGGTCCAATGCCATTAGGCTATTAATAGAAGAAGTAATAAGAACAGAAAGTCAAAATTATGTGCGAAAGATATCCCTAACAAGAGTCCCTCTGAGGTTAGGAGAAGACTCATTCACCCTAGGGAAGATCACCACTAAAAAGACAAATCAATTAGTTCGAACCATGGAAGCTTTTTGGAACCTAATGGATGTCCATGAAGTCTCCGATTTTAGAGCTTGCGCCACATCGGCTATGAGAGAAGCTTCCAATGGAGTGAGTGTAGCAGAAATAGTCAGGTTAAGAACCAATGTAGATATCGAAATTATTTCAGGTACAGAAGAGGCTTCATTGCTCTTTTCTAACTTCAAAGATTCTAGGCATATAGATGCTTTAAAATCTTATCTATACATAGACTTAGGCGGAGGGAGTACAGAGATTACACTTATAGAAAAGGGAAAAAGAACCGCAGCTAAATCATTTAAAATAGGAACAGTAAGAGGATTAAATAGGTCTAATATTGAGACTATCTGGAAAGAGCTAGAGGACTGGTTGATAGAGAATAAAATTAGAGAAAAGGAGCTCATAGGGATTGGGACCGGAGGAAATATAAATAGATTACATAAAGAGTCTGGTCTAAAGTCGGTTGAAAATCTAGAATTGGCTGTATTAGAAAATACCCATGAGTATCTCGCTAGCTATACTTATGAGGAACGAATTAGTAAATTACGCCTAAAACCTGATAGGGCAGATGTAATAGTAATAGCCGCAGAAATTTACACCAGAATCATGAAGTCGGCATTGCTTCACGAAATTAAGGTACCTAAAGTCGGTTTGTCAGATGGAATAATACTGGAATTATATAAAAATTGGGAGAACAAAATCAGCTGATCTCTTTACTCCCAATTAAATTAGTTATAAAGTCTTTTTTTAAAGGTCTAGTTGAAGTTTTCGTTCATCCATTTTTCCAGTTTGAAAGCTCTGTCGGGCTTGAGTAATAATTCACCTTTGGAATCTAAAAGGAACATTACTGGAGTAGTAGAAATTCTGTAATCCTTAGCTACATCACTTTGCCATCCTTCCAGTTGGCTCACGTTAATCCAGTTACACTGTTTCGCTTTTATTCCGTTTAGCCAGGCATTCTTTTCCATGTCTACAGAGACTCCTATTATCTCAAATCCTTTAGCCTTGTGAGCATCATAGATTTTCTTGATTACTGGCATCTCTTGTTCACATTTGTGACACCATGAGGCCCAAAACATAACTAAGGTCAGATCATTTTTAGCAGCGACAGTTCTTAGATTTACGCTTTTTCCGTTCTCATCCAGAATGGTGAAATCGGCAGGAGTGTTTCCAATTTTAAGACTCTTTAAATCCTCTTTCCTGCGCTTCATAATGTTGGCTACATCTGAATCACCACAAGCATTATCGTTCAAATAATTGTCAGCTATATAAAATGCCTCATCTTCCATTCCGCTTGTGTAAAATCCTTCCATCATAGTAAACAGCATGAAGTATTTGACCTTATCGTTAACCGATGCTTTATCTTGAATTTCATCAGCAGCATTGTAAAAGCCATTCTCTCTATCCTTACTAGCATGAATCCTCATGTAATCTTGTATCCTATCATTAAGGGCCATACTTCTCACTAAAGACTCATCAGAGAAGTCGATGTCCTTCCAGTAGTTTCCTTGGTCGAATCTATTCGGGCTCTGCATTCTTCTAATCATCTTAGCGAAGAATGTATTCGGATAACTTTCAGCCATAGCGTCTTGCTGAGCTTTAAGCGTTTTTTCTTGCTTATAAATTAGTTTCAGTTTAACATCTGTAGATGCCTTCATCCCTCTGATTTTTTTCAGTTCAGCCTTGTGCTTATTTAAAGCACTCTTGTGCTCTGCAAGTGCCTTGTTTTCTTCTGAGTTCGTTAATTTAATAGTTCTCTCCATATTCATAGCGTTTCCAGAAAGGTTAATGCTCTTTTCATGAGGATTCAGTATAAATTCACCTAGCTGATATTTTTTAAATCCAATTTTATGAATCCCTATTTTGGCATCCTTAAGGTTCAGGGTGAAAGCTCCGTTTTTTACTATTGTGCTGTCTAAGATGAAAACATCTTTCCCCTCAGTTTCATAAATTTTCACTAGTTTTCCTTCCACACTGGCTCCATTGGTAATAGTTCCATTAATAGTGAAGTCACCTGAAATATCTCCTATTTCATTTTTATCCGTATAATCAATAGATGAAGATTTAGAAACCTTTGAAGAAGAAGTCTCCGCCGTGTTTTCAGTAGAAATCGATTTCTCATCATTTGAGGCATTAGAAGCTGTAGATTCGCAGCCCGCGGACATTAATAAGAATGAAGTAAGAATGCTAAAAAGTATTTTCATTTCGTGCTGTTTTTGAAGTACAAATATACAACGTACGTTAGGCTCATTTAAGGTTTAACAGTTCTCTAACAAAAAAAGACCAACTATTGGAAATTTCTCAAGTATTAAATACCCTCCAGCTAACAGAAATGCCGCCTAGTGATGTTTTAGAGGAATTAGTGGAAGATGAAGTATTTCATTTACGTGATTATTTTCTACGAAATCCGGTAGTTAAGCAGCTTTATACCGCTAGAGTTAGAAAGTTGAATAAGCTTTTAGAAATACAAAAGCATTACATAAATAATAAAGAGTGTAAATCTTCAGAAGTATCTGAGAGTATTAAGTTAGTCGGTTCAGATTTTCTTGAGGTTTTGCAGGACTTCGAGAAAAACCAATCTAATTTAAGAGGTCAGTTAGCAGCCACTTTAACCATCTGGCGGCTTATAGAAATAGTAGAAACATTAATCCAACTGCAGCAGGAGTATGAAAAGCAATTTAAATTAATCTTTGAAAAGAATTTCTCGGGGTTTAAGGCTTCAGTCCCAGTGAAGTTGTCCGATCACCTAGCCACTGGAGAAGTCATTCGTTTTCTTCAGCAGAAAGATTTAGAGGCCGCTAGGCCCTCAATAGAAAAAGAATATTCCAGAATTTTACTCATACCTTAGAGCATCTATAGGGTCTAGCTCAGATGCTTTTTTAGCGGGGTAATATCCGCTAACTACACTAACCACAAAACAAAGTGCGACACCTATAAAAAGCCACATCCATGGCACGGTAAAACCTGTGCTTAAGAAAAGCGCAGTCACATTTCCGAATAATACCCCGAAAACAATTCCTACTATACCGCCTATTTGTCCTATGATTATAGCTTCGATTAAAAACTGTTGTTTAATTAAAGAAGCGCTGGCTCCTATCGCTTTCCTTACTCCTATTTCTTTAGTTCTTTCAGTTACTGAAACAAGCATAATATTCATTAAGCCTATGCCAGCCCCTAGAAGAGTTATAAAGCCCAGAACAGTAGCAGCTAAAGTAACATTACTTAGATTTTCTATAACCATGCTTGCAGTACTGTCTGCTTTATTAATTTGAAAGGAATCTTCACCAATACCATCTTTTCTTATAAGTTTCATGCTGCCCATAGCCACTTGGATGGCATTATTCAATTCTCTAGGATCAGATACCATCACATTTGTTCTGTAATCCGTAGATGCGGTTTCGTATGATTTTTTGATAACACTTACAGGAATTAGACATTGATTGTCACCACTTAAATTTAGGGTATTTCCCTTTGAGGCCAAAATCCCTATGACAGTGAACTTCCGAGAGTCTATAGAGATGTGCGAGCCTACTGCCGTTTCACGATTTGTAAATAGCTTTTTCACTATGTCTGATCCTATGATTACTACATTGTTCCCTAAAGAAATTTCAGTTCTAGAGAAATTCCTGCCAGATTCTATAGAGTAGCCAGAGAGTTCTAAATAATTCTCATCTACCCCATTAACCATTACGTTAGGGTTTGTTAATTCAGAAAGGTGTTTGACCGTAGCACCAAATTTGGCCATAGCTGTAATGCTTACTAGATCTTCCCTAGGATATTTTCGTTTGAATTCTTTGGCTTCAGAATAGCTAATATCTTTATACTTTTTATTGACTTGGCCTCCTCGCCTTCCTCTGGTGTTATTGGCTTTAATAATAAATGTATTCGTGCCTAGAGAGGTAAATTCACTGCTTATTTTCTTTTCTAGTGCGGTAGTGGCAGTGATTATGCTTATCAAAGCCGTAATACCTATCGCTATAATAAGAACCGTAAGAGTAGTCCTTAGAAGTTGCGCTCTCACCGACTTAATAGCCACATTTATATTCTCGATAACTGCTTTTCTTTTCACAAGAGTAAAATTAAGGTTTGATCACATAGACCAAAGTGAATAAAGCATAAGATTTCGGCTAAAAATAGAGGAGTAAATCTTGGTTTTTTTTCGAGAAACTAGAACTTTAAAAACTCCGTGTACTAAATACACGGTATAAGGGTTTGTTTATTAACTTATTAAGACAGAGCGTTGCAACGATGAATTCCATAGTAATTAGTACTTTTGAGCACCGATAAAATTTAACAGAATGGCATTTGACATAGATATGATAAAAGCGGTCTATGACCGTTACCCTAGTAGAGTAGCAGCAGCGAGAAAAGCTGTCGGAAAACCACTAACTCTCACAGAAAAAATTCTTTATTCCCATCTTTGGGATGGAGATGCGGGTACCGTTTTCCAGAGAGGTAAATCATACGTAGATTTTGCTCCAGACCGCGTAGCAATGCAGGATGCTACAGCACAAATGGCGCTTATGCAATTCATGCAAGCCGGAAAGAAAAAAGTTTCTGTTCCTTCTACAGTGCACTTGGATCACTTGATTCAAGCTAAAATGGGAGCAGACAAAGATCTTCAGAATGCCATTAATCAGTCTAGTGAAGTATTTAACTTTTTAGAGTCCGCATCTAATAAATACGGAATAGGCTTCTGGAAGCCAGGAGCTGGAATCATTCATCAAGTAGTTCTAGAAAACTACGCATTCCCGGGAGGAATGATGATAGGGACTGATTCTCATACAGTAAATGCAGGAGGACTTGGTATGGTAGCCATCGGAGTAGGTGGAGCAGATGCAGTAGATGTAATGGCAGGAATGGCTTGGGAACTTAAATTCCCTAAGCTAATAGGAATTAAACTAACAGGAAAACTTAGCGGATGGACAGCTTCCAAAGATGTAATCCTTAAAGTCGCAGGTATTTTAACTGCTAAAGGTGGAACAGATGCTATTGTAGAATACTTCGGAGAAGGAGCTATAGGATTATCAGGAACAGGAAAAGGAACTATCTGTAACATGGGAGCAGAAATAGGAGCGACCACTTCTACTTTCGGTTATGATGATTCAATGGAAAGATACCTAAGAGCTACAGGAAGAGACGAGGTGGCAGATGCTGCTAATGGAATTAGAGAACATTTAACAGGAGATCCAGAAGTATATGCTAATCCAGAGGAGTACTTTGATCAGGTAATAGAAATTAATTTAGATGATTTAAGGCCGCACCTAAACGGACCGTTTACTCCAGATTTAGCTACACCAGTAGGAGAGATGAATGCTAAAGCGGTAGCTAATGATTGGCCGTTAGATGTTGAGTGGGGATTAATAGGGTCATGTACTAACTCATCTTACGAAGATTTAAGTAGAGCTGCTTCTGTAGCTAAACAGGCTTTGGATAAAGGACTACCAATGAAGTCTCAGTTAGGAATAAACCCAGGCTCTGAGCAAGTAAGATATACAGCTGCTAGAGATGGTCTTTTGAACATATTTGAAGATTTAGACGCCACTATTTTCACTAACGCCTGTGGTCCATGCATAGGTCAGTGGGCAAGATATAGTGATCCCAAAAATGCTCCCAAAAACAGCATCGTTCACTCGTTTAACAGAAACTTTGCAAAGCGAGCAGACGGAAACCCGAACACACACGCATTTGTATCATCTCCAGAAATGGTAGCAGCTATAGCTATTAGTGGAAGATTAGACTTTAATCCACTTACAGATACTTTAGTAAATAAGGATGGAGTGGAAGTAAAGTTAGATGAGCCTACAGGTTTTGAGCTTCCTCCTAAAGGATTTGATGTGGAAGATAATGGTTATATAGAGCCCGCAGCAGATGGGGCTCAAGTGCAGATTGAAGTAAAAAATGATTCTGAAAGATTGCAGGTTTTAAGTCCATTTAAGCCATGGAATGGTGAGAATATAACAGGAATGAAACTGCTAATCAAAGCACATGGAAAATGCACCACAGACCACATTTCTATGGCAGGTCCATGGTTAAGGTATAGAGGACATTTAGATAATATTTCTAATAACTGTCTGATAGGAGCTGTCAATGCATTTAATATGGAGACCAACAAAGTAAAGAGCCAGTTAACAGGTGAGTACGGTGAGGTTCCAGCTACAGCGAGAGGTTATAAAGCAGACGGAGTTTCTACTGTTGTGGTGGGAGATCATAACTATGGTGAAGGTTCTTCTAGAGAGCATGCAGCCATGGAGCCGAGACATTTAGGTGTTATGGTAGTTATAGTAAAGTCTTTTGCTAGAATTCATGAAACTAATCTTAAGAAGCAGGGAATGTTAGGTTTAACATTCTCCACGGAGGCTGATTACGATTTAATTCAGGAAGACGATACGCTTAACTTTTTAGATCTTAACACATTCACAGCAGAAAAACAGTTAACGCTAGAGGTAGTTCATAAAGATGGATCTAAAAATGAAATCAAGTTAAACCATACTTACAATGAATCTCAGATAGAATGGTTCAAAGAAGGTTCAGCGCTTAACTTAATAAGAAAGAATGAAGGTCTTTAATTAAGGGTTTTATGTATAAACTTCAAGAGGTCTTCAATTTGAAGACCTCTTTTTTTTGATTTAAAAATCATTGCAAATCTGTTCTGCGGCCTGAGAAATAAATGTAACGTACAGAAAAGAAAACCTTAATGAGACGCTAGAGATTATTCAAAGTAGAATATAAAAAGTTCATGTTACTTATGAACCAGATCACAATTATACTACTAGTTATCAGTCCCATGCCGTTACAGTATTTTAAATAAAATTACGTCAACCCCCGAAGTTACTATATTCTCACTTCGGGAAAGAGATGTTTTTATCACCTGCGCTTGGAGAGTCTTCAGGAACTTAGACTATTAGAGCAGAGAGGGTTTTGTACGAGTAAATGAAAAAATGATAGCCATTAGTTAATAGAAGTCTTGCTGACTAATACTCCTCGTCTGTAGATGTACTCGATGTGCTTGTTACCCAATTTATCATAGTCATACATGGTGCCTTCTTCAAGACCATTTTGATAAAACTCTTGAGATTTCATTGAACCGTTCTCCCAGTAATATGTCCAAAATCCGTGCTCTACTCCACCCTCATAACTTCCTTCATAGTCTAACTGACCTTCCTTATAGAAGACTTGTTCTTTAAGAATTTCTTGAGTTCCTGATTCTAGAAAATACACTACCATCGGGTTCCCATTCGGCCAGGAACGAGCGAGGTATTCATCTTGGGCACTAACATCATTAGAAATGATGCTGATGATGAATATGAAAGATATGTTTAAAATGGTTTTCACAATATAATGTGCTTGAATACGTCAGTTTTTCTATGGAGGTTACCAAAAACAAACCCAAGTTTTCACTTGATCTCTGAGTAACTAAAATAGAGGCACTACGTATAAAATAAATCACACAAGTTATTGAAAAGTTTATTTGCAATATTATTTATTTTATTCCTTTCTGCGTCAGGAAGTACTCAGTCATTTTCAGATTTCTCAAAGGAAGATGTTTATTCAGATATAGAGTTTTTGTTTGCTCATTTACAGGAGATTCACCCTAATTCATCGGAAGTGGATTCCTCCAAGATAGAACTAATAAAGTGTGGATTAAAGTCAGAATATTACTCTGAGAGTGATGCCTTTTTTATTTTTAATGGATTCCTGAAGCTTCTTAACGATGGTCATAGTAATGTCAAATTTTCTTCTGAGAGAACAAAAGAAATTATTCAATATGGAGAGTTTTTTCCATACCAATTAGAGTTTTTCGATTCTACAGCTGTCGTTACAGGTACCATTGGGTTAAGATATGAAGAAGTTGAAAGAAGAGAAATATTCAAAATAAATAATATTCCTATTAAATCTATTCTAGAAGATTTGGCTGTAGTTTCTATGGTAGATGGAGAACATAACACCTCTAGTAGTGAATGGCTGTCTGATGATTTTTGGTTCTATTTCACGCTTTATAATGGATTTAGAAGCTCATACAGTATCACTTACCTAGAAAATGGCAGAGAATTCCATGAAATAGCCAAAGCGTTAAATCGAAATGAATTTTTAAAAACATCTTTTTTAGATGACTTTAATTCGGAGCCATTTGATCTAAGTTATATAAATGGAATAACCGTGTTATCTGTTTCTAACTTTAATCAGAAGTCTCCACTATGGTGGAAAATAAAATTGAAGTCCATATTTAAAGAACTAGATAAACGGGGTGTTTCTGAACTCGTTTTGGATTTAAGAGATAATGGAGGGGGGCAAGAAAATCTGCAGAATATTCTTTTAGAGTCTTTCGGAGTATCAATCTCTAATAAGTATGAATTGGAAGTAATTAAGAAGATTGATTTTAAAACAGTCAGTGGGATTCAAAACGAACGGAAGGAGAAGTTGAAATCTTTGGGGCTTGAGAATTTCGTGTTTAGAGAAGATTATGGAGACGATTTCAAAGGTAGAAAAGGCACTCATTCTAAGTCAGCCAAACAGCGCTACTCTGGTGAGTTATTTATTCTTATAGACGGCACTACATTTAGCTGCGCTAGTGATGCTGCAGCTATACTAAAAGAAAATTACCCTCGAACCAAATTAATCGGTACCGAAACTAGAGGAAGCGGAAAAGTTAATTATGCAGGTTATTTTGTTTACGTGGAATTACCTAAAACAGGGTTGGTGATAAGAGTTCCTAGGGTAAAGTATATTTTGAATAACAAGTTGTGTTCTGAGTATTCAGGTATCATTCCTGATATTCATGTGGCCATGGATAAGTCAGATGTTCAGAAAGACATAGACTCTCAACTAACGTTTCTATTCAATTATTTAAAAGAGAAAGAAAGAGCTTTAGAGGAAGATTAAAGTTCTTCTTTATCAGCTAGAAAACTGCCGCTGAAAGAGGATGAGGTCGTCAAAGGAGTTATCCCGTCTAATGAAGGAGCGATATCTAGTTCAAATGTGATATCGTCAGTCACTGCGCCTGGCGCGCCTTGAATCAATTCAAAAGCTCCAGCAGTAACAACATATTCAGTTAAAGGAGAAAGAGAATTGAAATTAACCTCTTCTATTATAAAAGTCACATTATTAGAATCTGGATGAGCTTGGAAGAATCTTACATTACTTAAGCCTAAAAGATCACCCTCACTGAGCGCTGGAATAACCACTCTCATATTTAAATGATGAGGCTCTACTTCTCCTTCTAATTCTATTTTCGTAGTAGTGTAATAGTCTTTACCCGTAATAACATCAATCCCAAAATCATCGGTGTCATTGGCTAAAGTTATCCAATGTGCATCAGTAAGCTGATATGGAGCACCATCAAAAGACAAGCTTCCACATTCACAATTATACGTTAAATCGTTAGGGGTAACTTCTTTTTTACAAGAAGCGAAAAGCAGTACATCAAGGATTAAAAAAATGAGAATTTTCTTATACATAAGTCTAATTTAGAATTTGTGAAATTACCTATTTTTAAGGGTATAGAAGGTATTTCGAACGTGTTTTTTTAAATTCTTGAAGTCCATCGTGCCATAATTCTCTTATTTGTGCCTCATTTTTTCCTTCTGAAATTTGTTTTCTTAAGTCATCACTCCCTGCCAGTAAATCGAAGAAGTCAGGCCTGCTGAAAAAACCTTCACCTATAATTTCATGAGCCTTCAATAGACTGCTTAAGTTGAGTTTGGCTGAGCAGATGTAGTTTTCAGTGTCTTCATCATCAAATGAATAAGCGTTACATTTTACGTCTTTCAGCTTTGGGGTAGGAGCCTCTTTTCGAGGTTCTGGAGTGAAGAAAGTCCCATCTCCTTTAAGTTTTGGATGGCCGTAAACCTGAAAAGGACTATCTGTGCCACGCCCTACGCTAACTGAAGTTCCTTCAAAAAAGCACAGTGAGGGATATAGAATTACACTTTTGTAGTTGGGTAAATTAGGACTTGGTTTTACGGGTAAAAAATACCTGGTAGAATGAGTATATTCTTTGCATGAAATAATTTTCAAATCACAAGTGAGGCCTTTCTCTAGCCATCCTTCTCCGTTAATCATAAGAGCATATTCCCCTATCGTCATTCCATGACAGACTGGAATGGCATGCATTCCTATAAATGAGTTAAAATCAGGATTTAGAATAGGCCCATCTATCACATGCGCATTCGGGTTTGGTCTATCTAGTAACAGTACTTCTATCCCCGCCTCGGCTGCTGCCTCCATAATGTAATGTAGTGTAGAGATGTACGTATAGAAACGAGCTCCTACATCTTGAATATCGAAAACGAGTACATCTAAGCCTTTAAGTAATTCTAACGCGGGTTTTTTATTTTTCCCATAGAGAGAACTGATAGGAAGCCCCGTTTTCTCATCTTTAGAGTCCTTAATATGATCGCCCGCCGCGCCTTCACCCCTAAATCCATGCTCAGGGCAGAATATGCGTTGCAATGCTATTCCATGACTCACCAAAGTATCCACTAGATGAACACCGTTTATTTGTGAGGAAGGGTTGCCGACTAGGCCTACCTTTTTATCTCTGAGTAGCTCTACTACTTTTACTATTTGGTCTGCACCAGTTTTGAAATTTCCCGAAAGAGGGACTAAACAAACTTCTCTTTTAGGAACATGTACTCCGTTATCTTTTAGTCCCGAAACTGGAGTAGAATCAGTGTCCACCTGAAATGCGCATGAAATAACGAGAAGAGAAATAGAATATAAAATGAATTTCATTAAAAGTAAATTACAAAAACCGTGTCAGGTTTCTTCAAAGATCAAAAATGTTTCTAACCGATAAACATGAATTTGGATTCTCTTTGAGTAAAATGTTGTTCACTATAGCTGAGCTATGCGAACTTCTATTAAATTAAGAGAGATAAACCGAGAAGTAACTATTCTAAAGCAGCTTGGCTTACTTTTGTAGGCGACTTTATATGACGAACTTTTACTGGTACATATCAAAACGAATTAGCTCAGGAAAAGGCTTTAAAAAAGGCTTTTCACGGCCTATTATTCATATAGCCACAGGAGCTGTGGCTTTGGGGATAGCAGTGATGCTTATAAGCATAGCTATAGTGATAGGTTTTCAGAATGAGGTTAGAGATAAAGTAGTTGGTTTCGGTTCTCATGTGCAGATAAGTCAAAACTCGGGAGCTCAAAGCAAAGAGTCCGTTCCTATGTTAACCAATGACTCACTTGTCAGTGAAATCAAAAAAATAAGCTCTGTTAAGCATGTCCAGAAATTTGCGATTAAGCCGGGGATATTAGAAACAAAAAAAGATGTAGAGGGAGCTATTATTAAAGGAGTTTCTTCGGATTTTGATTGGACTTTCTTCAATGATAAATTAGTCAAGGGGACTACTCTATCTGCAGACTCTTTAGAAGTAAAGAACCACATAATGCTTTCCGAAACCATAGCTAAAAGGCTAAGAGTAGATGTTGGAGAGAGGTTGACTGTGTATTTCGTGCTTAACCAAGAGGATTTAAAACCTAGAACGTTTAAGGTGGTAGGAATATATAACTCTGGATTTGTAGAGTTCGATGAACAGTTTGTTTTTGTGCCCTTAGACATAATGGCCAAAATTAGCAAGTGGGGTATAGAGTCTCAAGTAAAAGTGACGGAGGAAAAAGAGAAAAGCAGATGGAAAGTTGAGGGATTTGGCTTTGGAGGTGAAGGACTTTTAAAATTTGAATGGAGTAAAATAAAATGGCGAGGGGCAGGGCCGCATTATTTGAGCTACAGAGATACCTCCAAAATAGAGTTGGTCGTGAGAGATAGGTTTGAAACCATTCCAGATACATCTAGAATTCTGTTTTCGGTTGACGTTGAAGATCCGCTTAGGCTGCTGCCATTGGTGGTTAGTTCGGGTGGCACACATTCTGAATACTGTGGAGGATATGAAGTGCTGCTCACAGACTATGAGTCGATACTAAATGCGGATGACGCGTTAACTTTTTCTTTGCCTTACTACTACCGAAGTGATACTATATTGTCTCGATTTCCAGAGATCTTTAATTGGCTAGCTACACTAGATATAAATGTCATTATAATAATTATTCTTATGATATTCGTAGCGATCATTAATATAGCGAGTGCTATTCTGATAATCATCATAGAAAAAACGAGTTTGATAGGATTGTTTAAGGCCTTTGGAGCTAGTACGAGTAGGCTTAGTGGCCTTTTTATAGTGCTTGCTGGCAGAATACTTGTAATCGGTTTAATCGCGGGGAATATCTTAGGCTTGGGGTTTTGTATTCTTCAAGATAAATTTGGTTTGGTAAAATTAGACCCTGAGAAATATATTTTAGATAAGGTTCCCATAGACTTAAACTGGACTTATGTCTGTCAGATAAATCTTATAACATTAGTTATTTGTGTTTTATTTATGATTCTACCCGTATTATATGTCTCTAAAATAGATCCTGTAAGGGCCATTAAGTTTGACTAACTCCTTAGAACGTTTAACTATTGTTACTTCTAAAAGAGTACTTTTGCTACGCTAAAAAAAACAGATATGAAACGCGTTTATGATAACATTCTAGGAGCTATAGGTGATACTCCATTAATAAGATTAAATAATATAGCCAAAGATATTCCAGGTGAAGTTTGGGCTAAGGTGGAATATTTTAATCCTGGACATTCTACCAAGGATAGAATGGCTTTGCAGATGCTAGAAGATGCGGAAAAAGCTGGAAAAATAAAGCCTGGAGGAACTATTATAGAATGTACTTCTGGTAACACAGGAATGGGATTAGCATTAGCCGCATGCGTGAAAGGGTATAAGCTTATCTGTACTATGAGTGATAAGCAGAGTAAAGAGAAAATAGATATTCTAAGAGCCATGGGAGCAGATGTAAGAGTGTGTCCTACGAATGTAGAAGCAGATCATCCCGAAAGTTATTATAGCGTGGCTACAAGATTAGCCAATGAAATTCCTAATTCATTTTATCCGTTTCAGTATGATAATCTTTCTAATAGAAAGGCTCATTACTTAACTACTGGTCCAGAAATTTGGGACCAAACAGATGGAAAAATAACTCATTTTGTGGTAGGGGTAGGGACTGGAGGAACTATTTCAGGTGTAGGTCAGTATTTGAAAGAGCAAAACCCTGAGGTGAAACTCTGGGGTGGAGATACGTATGGATCTGTTTTTAAAAAATACCACGAAACTGGAATTTTCGATGAGAATGAAATTCATTCATACATCACCGAGGGTATAGGAGAAGATATTCTTCCTAAAAATGTAGATTTCGATTTAATAGATCATTTCGAAAAAGTAACCGATAAAGATGGTGCTTTAGTTGCTAGAGAATTGGCTTTAAAAGAAGGATTACTTTTAGGTTACTCATGTGGATCAGCATTTCAGGTGATTCGTCAAATGAAAGATCAGCTTACGGAAGATTCCGTTACTGTAGTATTATTCCACGATCACGGAAGTAGATACGTAGGTAAAGTCTATAATGACGAATGGATGAGAGAGCAAGGGTTTATAGACTAAACTTATCTTTTACGGTTCCATTTATAAGGTTGAAATCGGGTTTTAGCGAACTTTTTTACGCTCGATTACAGCCTGTTTTTTTCCCTCTTTAAGTTATAAGCTTTAAATGTACCGCAAAAACCCCCTACTTTTCGAGCAGATTAAGTTACGGTTAGGTCATTCTCTGAGCTGTTTAATTTAACTAGCTTAATGTAATTCTATGCAGATACTTTTATTAGCCAAAGTGACAATCTGAAAATCAGTAGTTTTTTACAGGTGCGATTTAAAATTTGGCGTTCTTTATGGTCTTAACCCTTAGCTACAAGCTTTGTGTCTAGCGAATAATCAAAATGTGACCAAACTTCTCTTCCCCTTTTTTGCCTTTGTTGTCTTCAAAGGTGTATGACAATCTCCAGGTGTAAATTCCGTCTTCTACATAATGAGTTCCCTGCTGAAATGAACCATCCCAATATGAGTTTGGAGATTGACTTGTGAATATAACGTCTCCGTTTCTATCCATTATCCAAAAATCATAGTTATTGAAATTGCATTTGGAAGTACTCACCTGAAAAACATCATTTATCCCATCATTGTCAGGAGTAAATGTGTTAGGTACATATACTCTGCAATCTTCACATTGATCAAATTCCAGAAATATTTCATCTGTCCTGCTTTCACAGGCGCTTATCACTTCAACTTGGTAAAGCCCCGTTTCTGTTACATGACGGACGCTGTCATTTATTTGGTCATTCCAATTTATTTGAACGGGGTAATTGAAGGATTCGTCCCACGCATTTAAAGGGTAAGTGATCCCAGCGCATAATGTAATATCTTCACCAAGATATAGTTCAAAAGGTGGAATGATTTCAATGTAAATTTCATCTGAGAAAACACAATTATTGAGTTGTGAAGTAGCGGTGTACGTACCTGTTAATGTGGGCGAAATAGCTGTAGTATTCTCACCAGTAGACCAAATTACTGATGCTTCAGGCGTTAATGTTAGTGGTTGGATTTGAGTATTCTCATTGTAACAGATTATTTCATCTGCTCCCAAATCAAAATAAGGGATGGGATTCACAGCGACTGAAATCTCATCTGTCTCTGAACATCCGTTCTGAATCACCTCGACTGAATATACTCCAGATTCATTTACTGTATATGAGCTCTCTGTCGCACCGTCTTGCCATGTATAGGAATCCCCCAAGTTGGTAACGTCTAGAACCAGTGTTTCTCCCTGGCACAGTTGGGTATCGTTTCCGAGGTTAAATGAAGGCAATGGGATCACCTCAAGAGAAACACTTTCTGAGAATTCACAGCCATTTATTTCGGCTGTTAATTGGTAAATACCTGATGCATTTGTAGTAATGAATGGAGTGACTTCCCCCGAACTCCAAATAAATTGATCTGCTATGACATTTGTGTTAAAGATCACTTGTTCTCCTTCGCAAATACTCAGGTCAGGACCTAGGCCGATTACTACAGGGGATACATTGTCAATGACAATAGTATCAGCAGTGCTGCAGTTCCCTAGGGTTACTATTACCGAGTAAGTACCCGAAGTTTCGACTGGGAAGGTTGTTGAAGTCAAGCCGTTATTCCACAGGTATGAATCTGCCAAAACATTAGGTTCTAGTGTTAATATATCGTCAGGACATAGCGTTTGATCAGGGCCTAAGTCTACACTTTCTAGTGGGCTATACTCCACCACTATGTCATCGGTAAAATCACATCCATTGATACTAATGGTTATAGTATATGTGTCTTCAGACTCTACAAGTAAAGTTGGATCAGTTGATCCGTTGGACCAGTTGTATATCCCATCTTGAACGGTTGCGTCTAAAAGCAGTGACTGTCCCGTACAAAGAACCGTATCCATCGGGAGTAAGCTTGCTATTGGTGCCAAAACCTCTAATGCTCCAATATCTGAAATACCACTTCTTACCTGACCGATCTGATCAAGGTTGCTGGCTAAATCATCGTTGCCCGCATTGATAGCCGGGCTAATAGGGTCGCAAGATTCAACTTGGTGAGTGTCAGTATTCCCCCCATTGTTAGTCAAAGGAAAAATAAGAGGATTTAAATCCAATAAATTACCAGTTGTTACCCCGGTAAAAGTCCCCTCAGCGTCTGAAGTTTGTACCAGGTTGTGACCTCCTGTAGAACCTATGTCACCAGCCAGATGTCCTCCAGAATCTGATGAAATGTTTTCAGCTGAAAGACAATTGTTAAGGATTACAGTTCCATCTAGATTAAAAATGGCACCACCGCTACCTGAGCCAGAAGCACCGCCTCCGCTAAACCATCCGCCACCACCGTTTCCGCCTAGCGCTTCATTAAAAGCGAAGGTGCAATTTGTAATGCTAAAATCTCCTGAGTTACTAAACAGGCCACCTCCAAGACCGGCTCCTCCGCCACCTCCTGAGCCTCCGCTGCAGCATCCTTGTCCTCCATTTCCTCCATAAGAGCCACCATCACCTGATGGGCCAGAGTTTCCTCCCCAGGAATTGGCTCCGCCACCTCCGCCACCTCCGCCAAATCCACCATCACCTCCCGCGCCTGAAAGTGATCCGCCACCACCACCGCCACCGGCCCAGTTTCCAACTCCTCCATTCCCATTTTGACCTCCCGCACTACCTCCATTTCCCCCTCCAACTCCGCCAGGACTAGAAGTAACGCCTGAACCTTGGTGATGGGTGCCGCTACCTCCGCGACCACCAATTGCACTATTTCCACTGATTGTTGAATTAACCATTACACCAACCGCATCAGTTGCATTGTAGATTGCACCGCCAAAACCGGGACCACCACCACCGCCACTTCCGCCTCCAGGGGCAATTCCGTTGCCTCCTTTTCCACCTAAAGCAATGCAATCATTAATGGTTGTGTTTTCAATAGTGACTATTCCTTCGTTTGCAATAGCTCCGCCCATTCCTCCCGACTGCGCACCCTGGCTGTCACCTTCGGTCATTGAATTCCGAATACCAACCTCAAATAAGGTTAAATCACCTTGATTTAGAATAGCTCCTCCGTTTTCAGCGAAAACAAACCCCTGATGTATTTCAAGGTGTTCAATAGTGACTATTATACCAGGAAAGATATGGAACACACGATCTAGTGAGTCAGCGTTTATAATAGTCTCTCTTGTGGATTCTCCTTGGATCACAAGATCCGAAGTGATATCCAGATCTCCTGAAACACACCCATTTTCCGAGGATCCATTTAGTGTAATCAAGTACTCATTGTTGGGAATGAAAATATCGTTCGCTCCAGCTATTGCATTGGACTCCATAATGGCAGCGCGCAGTGAGCATTCGCCATTTGAGTCTGCACAAATTCCATCACCCGGACTAATATCTATAGAGTCAGATGAAGTGTCAACTGTAAACTGTCCTTTCGAATTTAAAGTACCAAAAAGTAAAGCAACAAATAGAAGAGTATGTTTCAGTAAACCCATAGAACACTAATGTATATACTTATTTATAAGCGAGTTAGTTAATTTTGTTATTTTAGAACTTATCTAAGCTGATAAATTTAGGTCATTTTAAACTTCTCTTAGTTTTTTCATGATTTAAACTGGTGTGCTAAAAAGAAAAAAACAGCACTATAAATTCTTCTTTTTTCAACTTTTTTATCTAGAGCTAGTTGCTACTAAGTCACTCTGAAATGTTCTCTTCTTAAAGAAATGCATCCGTAATTTTTTAGAACTTCTAGAACCTGAGAGAGAAGCTATGTCAGGTATTATGTGATTCCCGAACCACTATTGCAAATAGCTAGGGTTAGCAAATAAATGGGCTAGTAGCCAAAGTGTTTTTGAGCCATGTCTGCTATCTGAGACCCTATGGCTAAGGATGCCGTAGCGGCAGGAGAGGGCGCATTCAAAACATGAATAGAATGGTCGGTGTACTCAATTCTGAAGTCATCTCTAGTGTCTCCGTCTTGGCCTAGAAGAAGTGCTCTTACTCCTGCTCTTCCCGGTCTAATGTCATCCATGGTAAGAGAAGGCACCATGCGTTGCAATGTTTCTAGAAACAACTTTTTACTAAAGGCTCTTCTGTATTCGTTGATTCCAAATTTCATGTTTTTCATGAAAAGCTTCCATGTTCCAGGATAGCTTAGGGCATCTGCGGTATCTTTTAAATTGAAGTCTGTTTTTCCATATCCTTCTCTTTTAAAAGTGAACACCGCATTTGGTCCACACTCTATTTCTCCATTAGTCATTCTTGTAAAGTGAACACCTAAAAACGGAAACTCTGGATTAGGGACAGGATAGATAAGGTGCTTTACTTTATGCTTCGCTTGATCAGTTAATTCATAGTAATCGCCTCTAAACCCAACGACCTTTTCTTTAAGTTTTACATCATCTTTTCTAGCCAATCTATCGGCTTGTAGTCCTCCGCAAACTATTAATTTACCACAGCTATAAACAGATTTACTCGTTTGTATAGTTGTGAACTCTGCATTTTTCGTGAAATTTAGTACTTCTTCTCCCAGTTTTAAGGCGTTGGATTGATTGGCGGCTAGGGCCAAATCGGTCATCTTTTCAGTGGCTCCTCTATAGTCTATGATTCCCGTACAGCCTACTCTTATTCCTCCAATTGAATTGCAGTTTGGTTCTATTTCACGAACTTGGTCTGCAGTGATTTTTTCCATGTCTTCAATTTCATTTTGAAGTCCTGTTTGGTAGATTTTTTCCATTTGGGGAAGCTCCCATTCTTCGGTAGCTACTACGACTTTTCCGCAGACATCATGAGCCACCTTATGCTCTTGGGAAAATTTCACTAGCTCTCTTCTGCCTTGGATACAATTCACCGCTTTTAGTGAGCCAGGTGTATAGTAAAGTCCAGAATGAATCACCCCACTATTATTTCCGGTTTGGTGACCTGCCAGTGCTTTTTCTTTTTCTATAAGCACAATACTCTTATTTGGGAACCTCTCTGAAAGTTTAAAGAATGTGGCTGCTCCTATGATTCCTCCTCCCACTATAGCTATATCAAAATGTTGTTTCATTTCAGAAAATAAATTTGCACCGCAAATTTAAAGCTTTTACTACCTTCTAATTTGGTGAATTAGACACCTTATTATAACTTTCACCCCTGATGAAGACCTACTCCAAGAAAACCACTCAGAATGCATGGGCTATGTATGACTGGGCTAACAGTGTTTATTCACTGGTTATAACCACAGCCATCTTCCCTATTTATTATGCAGCCAAAACCAAGTCCACACTATTAGTGGATGGAGAGGAGGTTACTTCTAATATGGTTCAGTTTATGGGGTTCGAATTTGTGAACACCGCCCTCATTGGTTATGTGGGTGCTTTTGGTTTCGTTTTAGTCTCGATATTAATGCCCCTTTTTACAGGAGTAGCAGATTACTTAGGGAGAAAAAGGTTTTTTCTAAGACTGTTTTCTACTATGGGTGCTCTAGGATGTATGGGGTTATACCTTTTTGATGTTTCTGAGGAGTCAGGAATGATAGGAACTATTCTGATGTACTTGATAGCGCTAATCGGTTTTTGGCTTTCTATCGTTTTTTATAATTCGTACCTTCCTGAGATAGCTTCTCGTGAGGAACAGGATAAACTTTCTGCTAAGGGATTCTCCTTTGGTTATGTAGGGAGTGTTTTACTACTGAGTTCAATTCTTTACTTAAACTTAAATGGACACATAGAAGCTGAAGTAGGTTTCATCATGACTGGTGTATGGTGGCTTGTATTCACTCAGTATTCTCTTTATATTTTGCCCTCAGGTAAGGCTAAGAGATTTACGGGTACAGAAGTGCTGTCTAAAGGGTTTGATGAGTTAAGTCACGTATGGAGGGTAATGAAGAAGACCCTAAGATTAAAGCGGTTCACGCAGGCTTTTTTCGTTTATTCTATGGGAGTACAGACCGTCATGATGGTGGCAGTATATTTTGCGGAAAAGGAAATTGATTGGCCAGAGGGCGGTGCTAAAATCGGACTAATATTGAGCGTTTTATTGATTCAAGTGATCGCTATTCCTGGAGCCTATGTAATGAGTATATTGAGTGCTAAAAAAGGGAATATTAAGACGCTTATAGCAGTAAACGTGTTTTGGGCCATTCTCTGTTTAGGAGCTATAGTAATACACACACCTAATCAGTTTTACTTCATGGCTGCTTTAGTAGGATTCGTAATGGGAGGAATTCAGTCTCTTTCTAGGTCGACCTTCTCTAAGTTTATTCCTGAGGTAAAGGATACAGCTTCTTACTTTAGTTTTTATGATGTTTCTGAAAAGATAGGATTGGCTTTAGGGCTCTTCATATTTGCTTACTTAGAAGAAGTAGGAACGACCAATGTAGATGTTTCTGAAGGTGTCTTGAGCGGAATGAGGCTTTCTATAGTATCGCTAGTGGTCTTTTTTGTTTTGGGAGTAATTCTCTTACTCAGAGTGCCTAAAGAAGAAGTAGCTAGTTCTACTGAGGTCTAGAGTGGCGCACGTAACTTTTCTCTAGAACTTCAAATGCTACCCTTCTGTTTTGAGCTCTTCCTTCTGTAGTTTCGTTTTCTGCCACTGGGGCAGCACTTCCATGAAAGTTTATTTCCAGTCTAGTGATATCTAGTCCCTTGTTTTCGATAAACTGCTGAACATTTTCGGCTCTTTCCCTGCTGAGTTTTTGGTTGTAGCCCTCTCGTCCTATAATATCTGTATGTCCATTTATTTGGATGAAGAGGTTTTTGTTGCTCAGTAATTTTTTAGAGATATCATTTAGCTTAGCTTCTGCTTCAGGGTTTAATACGGAAGAGTCAAAGTCAAAAAGAACAGATTCTAGTTCTAAAGAAACAGCTTTAGATAACTGAGCAGGAGGATTCACCACCAGTTCAGCTAATAGTTCATTTACACAACTGCATTCCTTCTTTTCCTTAATGGGTTTGACCACTAAGCTATCCAGGTACACATAAGCCCAGTTATTAGCTGATATGTCTTCTTTGGTTGTTCTTTTTAAGACATTTAATTTGTTGTCCGGCTTGAAATTTCCGATGGTAATATATGCCTCTCCTCCTTTGGCTATAAACTCATTACTTAAAAGGATCCATTGTTCATATCCGTCTATAAAATGAAGATCAGGTGATTCCATGACAGGCGTGGCCTTGAGAACGTTATCTAGAGTGTATTTAAGTGGCTTTTTACTAAGAGAAACACCTATTCCGTCTGTAACATAGCGAGAGTGATCTGCGGGGCTTACATAGAGTTCTACGCAGACCATTTCACCGGCATTTAGCTTTCTGCTAAGTGGAGCTTTTATGTACTCCCGGTAGTTTCTTTTAGAGGCAGAAAATGTGACTAATCCTAAATAAGCTTCTCCAGATTTGGCATTCTGTTCACCGAACATATTCTCAGGTACACCTGCTTTATCACTACAGGAATTAAAGTAATCTGGAGTTCCGTCAGAAGCCTGTCTCCAATTATCCACTAGGGTTAACGAGGTCTGATTATAGGTGACGGGGCAATATTTAAATTTTTCAAAACTAGGATTGGGGACTAGGTTTTGGGCTGACAAAACCAGAGATGATAGGGTTAAGAAAAATGATAGAATAATTTCTTTCACTGATTAGGTAACTAAATAGGGATTTGCTTACTTTGAAAAAAGCCCTCAAAGGTTCAACTTGAGGGCTTAAGTATTTAATTTATTAACCCTGCTACTCCACAGAGAATTCTACTCTTCTGTTTTTAGCCAATTGCATTGGTGTTTTGTATTTAGAAAGAGGAGCGCTTGCGGCTTTGTCTTTAGAAGTAAACCTCGATTCTTCCAAACCTTTAGATACAAAGTAATTTTTTAGAGAAGTGGCTCTCTGAGCACCTAAATCAGAAAGTCTGACTTTTACCTTAGACTCATCAAACTCACTTAAATCCATGTGGCCAGTTAGCTTCAGTTTTATAGATGGATTTTCTTTTAGGTAAGCTATTAAATTTTTCAAGTCTCTTTTAGCCACTGAATTAATTCTGGCAGACTCTTGAGCGAAATAAATCGTGCTTTTAGAAATCTTTTCTTCATCAGTTAACTCATCAAAAACCACATAAGAAGGAGAGTAGATTACTTCTTCTTGAACTCCGCTATTTCCACAGTCACACTGAGATGCGGCTACTATTTCGTCTACTTCGACATTTTCCAAGTAGTAATATGCATCTAAAGACTGGGTCGCTGTAAACCCTCTGGGTTTTTTAAGTTTTTCTATTTGTAGATTTTTATCTTCATCAAAACATCCTATGATAATAGCTCCTTCTCCACCATTAGCGGTGTATGTCCCACATATAGTAGTCCATCCTTCTCTCTCATTAATGACAGGGTTTAATGTGTTTTTAATCTGAAAAGAAGGTTCTATTATTGATTTTGAATCGCCCTTTTGAACTTTATTCTTAGAGACGTAAATACCTATACTGTTAACGGCATATTTAGACAAATCTGCTAGGCTTACTTGAGCTTTAATGCAGTATGTCTTATTCTTTTCCATCTGCTTCAGTAAGTTTCTTCCGATGTATGTCCTTTGTTTTTTAGAATCCTTAGTATACGCTCTGAATCCAGCGTAATTAGTTCCGTCTATAGACTCTTGTTTTCCATAGGCGTTTTCAGGAATTCGAAGTAATTCAGATTTAGCAGATTCACTAAATAAGTCTGCTTTTGTGTAAGTGGCAGAAAACCAATTATCTATGTGATCATCAAAATTCTCAGGCTTTTTCATTTTATCAGTATTAGCCAGTTCGAAAGACCCATTGTCGATTAAGCTTTTTTCCTCCTGTCCGCTATCTGAATCTTCTTTTTCTTCTTGTGTAAATGCTGAGTTTGTAAGGATTAATGCCATACATACCATTAGAAGATAACTCTTTAAGTATTTCATGTGTATTCTCTTTTATTTACTGTGGCTAAGACAATGGTCGTGCCATTTCTTTCTTGTCACGCGAATATCTGAAAAAATGCGGACTATTTGGGGTCGTGAAGTATTTTATAAGTAAGCTCTTTTAGAATTTGTTCGGCTGGTGTGCTTGGGTTGTTCACTCCTTTAGACATGGTGTCGGCTTTTCTGAGGTGCCCTATAACCCTCGCCAAACTTCCCGCGTTATAATTTTTCTTGGCTAGGTTGAATTCATTCAAGCCATACGGACTCACTCTAAGAAATTGCGCTGCATTTTCTCCTGGTGGAAGTCTGTGAAGTTTAATCAGTCTGGTGAAATAGGTGTAAAGCGAGGGTAGGATTAGTTGTAAGGGGTGGGCTTTAGGATTAGCCGAGTAGTAATTAATAATTTTATTCGCTTGTAGAACGTTTTTAGTTCCGAGTGCTTTCTGAAATTCGAAAATATTGTAATCCTTACTAATGCCTATGTTTTTCTCTACATGAAGAGAGGTGATTTGCTCATTTTCTTTTACTAGAATTAGGAGCTTATCTAAGGCATTTACTATTTTACTAAGGTCGTTTCCTAGATATTCTGTAAGCAATGCAGAAGTGGCAGCATCTATATTTCGGCTCTTAGATTTTACGTAATCTGTTATCCAGTTAGGGACTTTGTATTCTTTTAGTTTTTTACTCTCGTAATAAACTGAGTTGGCTTTTATGGTCTTAGCTATTTCACTTCTGCCGTCTAAGGTTTTATGCTTATGCTGAAAAACGAGAATAGTTGATTCTAATGGTGCTGCTAAGTACTTTGCCAGCAGCTCTGTCTTATCTTTATTTCTCCAATCTTTTAACGCCTGAGCTTCTTTGATGATTACCACTTGCCTTTCAGACATCATAGGAAACCTTTTAGCAGAAGAGATAATTTCATCCATAGAGGAATCTCCTCCGTAAAATATGGATAGATTAAAATCTCTTTCTTCCTCGGCTAGTACATTATCCTCTATATAGTCTGAAATTTCATCTATGTAATAGGGTTCTTCTCCAGTAAGAAAGTATACTGGCTTGTAGTCCTTGTTTTTAAGTGATTTTAAAATACTTATCTCGCTCATTACTTAAATCTAAGGTGTCTTACAGACCTTCCGTTATTCTTTATTTCTTGAAGAGATTTTATTCCGATTTCTAGGTGGTCGCTAACATAGTTCGCGGTAACTCCTTCATCACTCTTACTCGTTTTTACTCCTTGAGGAATCATCGGCTGGTCGCTAACTAGAAGCAGGGCTCCTACAGGTATTTTATTCGCAAAACCAGCGACAAAAAGGGTAGCTGTTTCCATATCGACAGCTGTAGCTCTAAGTTTTCTGAGATACTTTTTAAATTTATCATCATGTTCCCAAACTCTTCTATTCGTGGTGTAAATGGTTCCTGTCCAGTAATCTTTCGCGAAATCACGGATGGTTGAAGAAACAGCACGTTGCAATGCAAAAGAAGGCAATGCAGGAACCGCTTTAGGCATGTAATCGTTGGATGTTCCCTCTCCTCGTATACCAGCTAAAGGAAGAATAAAATCACCAAGTTTATTTCGCTTTTTAAGCCCGCCACACTTCCCTAAGAAAAGAACTGCTTCAGGTTTTATAGCCGATAATAAATCCATAATAGTGGCGGCATTAGGACTTCCCATACCGAAGTTAATGATAGTAATGTCCTCAGCGGTAGCACTAGGCATAGCTTTAGTAAGGCCATCGACCTCCACTTTGTATTTCTCAGCGAACTGATCTACATATTTATTAAAGTTAGTAAGTAATATATAGCTACCGAAATCCTTTAATTCTACTCCTGTATATCTAGGTAGCCAATTGTTTACTATTTCTTGTTTTGTTTTCATAGACCCCAAAGATGCTAAATTAGCGTTCAAAATTGAACATAATTAGACAAAGTTATGAATGACGCTTTACCCATTTTAAATTTGCCAGAAACACCTTTAGAATTAGCAAGGGTAGAGGGTGTCTTAAAGGTTCAGTGTCTTGTTCGAAAACGGAAAATAATTCTAACTCCTGAAGAATGGGTTAGACAACATTTCATTTATTTTCTGTATAAAAAATTAGGTTATCCGCTGAGTTTAATGAAAGTCGAAAAGCAGATTTTAGTGAATAATCTCAAAAAACGATTTGATATTGTAACCTACAATGCCAGTGGAGAAATGAAAGTATTGATAGAGTGTAAAGCGGCCAGCATAGAGCTTGACGCATCTGTTTTCGATCAAGCTGCGCGATACAATCTTAGCCTTAAAGTTCCTTATTTAGTGATTACAAATGGGATGAAGCATTACTGCGCTGAGGTGAATGTAGAGAGCAAGGCCATCTCATATTTAAACAATATACCTACTTATAAAGAGGTTAAGCGTTAGATTTGCAACGCAACAAAATAAAGATTTATGGATTTAAAAGATTTATTGGCTATTACAGGAAAGCCAGGACTATATAAAACAGTAGGGCAAAACAAGAGTAGTTTAATAGTGGAGTCACTGATAGATGGAAAGAAAATGCCGGTCTATTCTGCTAATAAAATTAGTGCGTTAGAAGATATAAGCGTCTATACATATGAGGAGGATATTCCTCTTAAAAAGGTATTTACTTTAATAGCTGAAAAGGAAAATGGAGGAAAAGCCATAACTCCTAAAGCATCATCTGAAGAGTTGAAAAGTTACATGAGAGAGGTGCTTCCTGATTTCGATCAGGATAGAGTTTATACTTCCGATCTAAAGAAGATCTTTAATTGGTATAATAACCTGCATGAACATGGTCTAATCACATTAGGTGCCGAAGTAGCGTCAGAAGAGGTCGCTTCTGATGAAGAGGAATAATTAGCCTGATAGAAAAGATGCTTGTAGAAAAAACGAAGAGAATATACCTTCCAAAAGAGTTTAATATTAGTAATTGGGATTCTTTGGAGCCTATTTATGATGAGTTATTGGGCAGGAACATTTCTAGTTTTGATAAATTCAAATCTTGGCTAAATGACTTGAATGAGTTAGAGTCGGCTATGGAGGAGGAGTATGCATGGTGTTATATACGGATGACTATTGACACTTCTAATGAAGAGCATTCGAGTAAGTACAAGCATTTAGTGACTGAAATCTCTCCCAAATTAAGTCCATTATCTAATCTGCTCAATAAAAAGCTAAATAGCTCAGAGTTTAAGTCCGAACTGAAGGGTAAATCGTATGAGATTTGGTTTAAAGGTGTCAAAAACGCCATAGATTTATTCAGAGAAGAGAATATTTTATTGAATGCTGAAATTCAAACTCTGACCCAGAAATATGGAAGTATTACTGGCGGAATGTCTGTGGAAATAGATGGTGAAAACCTCACTATGCCTCAAGCGGGTAAACTGCTCCAGAGTGAAAATAGAGAGACAAGAAAAGCAGCATTTGACGCTGTAAATGCGGTTAGGTTGGAGTCTAAAAAAGAGGTTCATTCTATCTTTGATGAATTACTTTCAAAAAGAAATCAAGTAGCTAAAAATGCAGGTTACGAGAATTTCCGAGATTATAAATTCGTTAGTCTTGGAAGGTTTGATTTTACTAAAGAGGACTGCTTTGATTTTCATAATAGCATAGCATCTGAGGTTACTCCCATAGTAAATAAGATATACGCTGAGAAAAGAGAAAAGCTAGGGTTGGATAAATTAAGACCCTGGGATACCAATGCGACTCTTCCCGGAAAGTCTGAGCTTAAGCCGTTTTCAAGTGCAGAAGAACTCGTAACCAAGAGTATTAAATCTTTCGGAATGATAGATGAGTATTTTGGTCAAGCGTTGGCTGATATGAAAGAGTTAGGTCATTTAGATTTAGCTTCTAAGCCAGGGAAAAGCCCTGGAGGCTATAATTACCCTCTTTATGAGAGTGGAGCACCTTTCATTTTCATGAATTCTGTAGGTACTCCAAGAGATTTAGTGACTATGATGCATGAGGGAGGCCACGCTGTCCATTCTTTCTTAAGCCATGGTTTAGAGTTTAGTGCTTTTAAATCGTGTCCAAGCGAAGTGGCTGAATTAGCGTCCATGAGTATGGAGTTAATGAGTATGAAGCACTGGGATGAATTCTACTCTATAGAAGATTTAAAGCGTGCTAAAAAGGAGCATTTAGAAGATAGTATTATGGCATTGCCATGGATAGCCATGGTAGATAAGTTTCAGCATTGGATTTATGAAAACCCTAAGCATACTGTAGAAGAAAGAGATTTAGAATGGGTAGCTATAAATAAATCATTAGGAAATAGTGTGGTGAACTGGGATAGTTCAGGAGAGGTAAGAAAAAATACTTGGCAGAAGCAACTTCACATATTTGAACTTCCTTTTTATTACATAGAGTACGGAATGGCTCAGTTAGGGGCTATAGCGGTGTGGAAAAACTTTAAAGAAAACCCAGAGAAAACCATAGCTCAATACAAAGAAGCTCTGAGCGCTGGATATACATTAAGCGTTCCTGAGATTTATGAAAAAGCAGGAATTAAATTTGACTTTTCTCAAGGTTATATTAAAGAATTAATGACGTTCATGATGAATGAGCTGGAAAATCTTTAAAGCTCGTAGTACATTAATTTATGGGGTCCAATGTTTTTGACGTTATAGAAATCACCTTTATTACTAAAACCCAGCTTACTGTAAAACTCTAGGGCCACTTCTCTAGCATCGCACCACAAGACAGCAGTGTTGTTTGCCTTTAGAATGTTTATCGCTTCTAGAACTACTGCTCGACCAGCACTTTTCCCTCTAAAGTTTGGATGCGTAGCCATCGCTCTCAATCTGTAATGATCTCCTGGTAGTTCCAATACCGGATTGCTAGTTTTGAATAAGGAGCATATACTTATAATCTGACCATCCAATACCGCTCCTAGATGAATGGCATCTTCTTGTTCATCTATATCTATGATACAGTCTTTTTGATGTGGGATATGCGGCCATAATACTATATGCCTTAGCCTTTTGCAATCAGTCGAAGTAATCTTCTTCACTATCATCTTCAAAATATTTATTAATGGCTCTTCTTTCCTTTTTAGTAGGCCTTCCAAGCCCTTTGTCTCTTTGTGCTCGGTTAGCTTCTCTTATGAGTTCTAATTTATTTTTTTCTTCTTCAGGTGTAATGTCCTTCACGTATAACTCTACGAGTTTAGCTCCTACTCTGCTTTTAGGAAAGTCGATTACTTTATAAGTAAAAAAAACAGGTCCCTTCTTTAAGATTATCTCATCATTAATAGTTAGAAGTCTGGATGGTTTTGCTAGTTCATTCTTCACTATTACGTGATTTTGTTTACACTCTTTGGTTGCTAGGCTTCTCGTTTTGTATAATCGTACTGTCCATAGATATTTGTCTACTCTCATTCTTTATATTTGAAAGGAATTTGGAATATATTTGTAAATAACAATAAAAAAAAGTAAAATGAATCAAATTAAAATCACCTTTCTATCTTTAATTGTTTGCTTCGCAATTTCAGATTTGGCAGCACAAGATACTAAACCATCTTCTAGTAAAGAGACCAAAGTCAATCCTATAGATGTAGCCAATCAAAAAGCGAAAAGTAATAGTGCAGAGATGACTGCTGCTCTTAAAATAAGTGATGAAAAGAGGATCTTTAATATAATGAATGTTATTAAGGAGTATGAAGTAGCTTTATCTAAAGCTGTGGCTAGTGATAAAACGGCAGAACATAAAGCTAAAGCTAAAGAGCTTTTAGAAAGGGATAGAGATAAAAGATTAAGTGTGCTTTTAGATCAATCTGAATTAAAGCTTTACACTAAATGGAAAGAGAGTAAGGAAGAAGCTGAAGAAGCAGTGTTAGAAAATGAACCTAAAAAGTTAATGGAGAAAGGATCAAAAGCTGCAGTAAAGAAATAATCATTATCTCATATAAAATAGTTAAGCCCTTTTCAGTTTTGAATGGGGCTTTTTATTTGAGATCCAAATCAAACATCTCTTTAAGTTTCCCCAGCTGAGGGTTTTGTTCGGTCATCTTTTTCAAGATTTCTACTTCAGAAAGAAACTTTCGTTCAGGAGCAGCTCCGCTTGAATCAGTCACACCTTCAGACCTTAAGCTAAGATGAGTTACAGCAAGTTTTCCTTTTAAAAAGACAGTTAAATCTTGTCTTACGTCATTAAAGTAGCTTTCATCGGTTTCGCTTCTTACAGGAAAGATAATCTCATTTTTCTCATTTATTTTAGGCTCGGTATGGCTTAAAACCGCGAAAAGATTTTTCTTGCCTGATTTACCTAAAAAAGAAGTGAATTCTTTCCAGCCTGCATTTACCTCGTTTAGCTCCAGTTTATCAAGCAATACGTCATCTTTTCGATCATTGACTTCAGCTATTCTAGCGGCTTCTGTGATTTTCGCTTGGTGCTCGTCTTCTAGCTTTTTTATTTCACCGTTGAGCGATATTCCATGAGTAGCATGGACGTAATTATTATTTTCTTTATTGGAGAGAGGCGCAGATGCAGTTAGAGCCATAGCTGTTTTTTCCTTTCTCTGAGGTGAGCTAATTTTCTTGGGAGGTTCAGGAATCTCTATACCTATAGGAATTAAACTAATTGAGTTTTTTTTTTCAGCCTCATTATATTTGAGACTGCACAACTGCATTAAAGTGAGCTCCACTAGGAGCCGTTGGTTTTTGCTAGTTCGATAGCCTACATCACAATTGTTGATTACGCCTAGCCCTTGTATTATTAGGTTTTGGTCAATTTCTAGGCACTGCTCAGTGTATTTTTTCTTAATGGAGTCTGTCACCTCTAACAAGCTCACGGTAACTTCGTCTTTACTTACCAGCAGATTCCTGAAGTGCTCCGCTAGTCCGTTAATAAAAATATGACCGTCAAATCCATTTTTAAGTATGTCGTTAAAAATTACTAGAGAAGAACTTATATCCTCTTTGAGAATATAGTCCGCAGCTCTAAAATAATAATCATAATCCAATACATTGAGATTCTCAATGACTGATTTATAACTTAAGTTCCCATCAGAGAACGATACCATTTGGTCGAATATAGAAAGAGCATCCCTCAGAGCTCCGTCTGCTTTCTGACCTATAATGTGAAGGCCTTCTTCTTCGAATTTTATGTCTTCTTTTTCTGCTATTTGAACTAAATGTTTCACTATAGCAGGAACACTAATTCGATGGAAGTCGAAAATTTGACATCTACTTAAAATAGTAGGCAGTATTTTATGCTTTTCTGTGGTAGCTAAAATGAAAATGGCATGAGCAGGTGGTTCCTCTAGTGTTTTTAGAAAAGCATTAAAAGCATTCGCTGATAACATGTGAACCTCATCGATGACATACACATTATAGCTTCCTATTTGTGGCGGTATTCTAACTTGAGCAGTTAATTCTCTTATGTCGTCTACAGAATTGTTAGAAGCAGCATCCAATTCGAAAATATTGAATGAAAGGTCTTCAGGTTTTATTCCGTCAGCCTCATTTATTTTATGAGCAAATATTCTAGCACAAGTCGTTTTACCAACCCCTCTTGGGCCACAGAAAAGATAAGCTTGACCAAGTTTATGAGAAGCTATAGAGTTCTTCAGGGTAGATGTTATACTATCCTGTCCTATTACCTTCTCCCAGGAGTCTGGTCTATATTTTCTAGCTGAAACTACGAAGTCACTTGACATGGTCCAAATATCGTTAATTCCTTAGAAATCGAAGTGAATTTAGCCGCCTTTTTGTTCACACAAAATGCACAAAGGAAATTTAATTTTTTAGCATAAAAAAAAGCCCTGAATAAATAAATATTCAGGACTTTAAGTTTCTATTAGAAATAATAAATTAAATCTCAGATTTTTTCTTTTTCTCTTCTGCGGCCTTAGACTTGCTGCATGATTTAGAACAAGACTTAGAACAGGCAGTTTTTTTAGCTGAAGAATCTGCTCCACCTGAAGCAGTTGTTTTAGAGCTTGAAGCATTGATTTTTGCCGTTTTTACTTTGTCTGCTTTTACATTGTCTGCTTTTGCATTGTCTGCTTTGTCACAAGACTTTGCACACTTTTTAGAACATTCGGTTTTAGCTTTAGTCTCTGTAGTAGTAGACTGAGCGTTAGAGTAGCTGATTCCAAATGTGAAAAGAGCCGCTAGTAAAAATATTTTTTTCATCTTTTAATTTCTTTTATTGTTAGAGAATACTAATATACGAATTAACGAAGAAGTTGTTTTCAAATTATGTGCCAAGATGATTAAGTTATGTTAATATCCTTAATTTTAGCCTATGAATAAAATAAGTCTAGCTCTTGTGTTTTTAATTTCATTAAGTATGTTCTCTTGCGAAAAGGCCATTAAGGGAACAGGAGGTATCGTTGATGAAACGAGGAGTTTGGAGCCTTTTAATGAATTAGAATTAAATGGGATGATCAATGCGAGCTTTAAGCAAGTTAAATCTACAGCCCTCGATAAAGTGGTCGTTTCTGCCCAAGAAAATCTATTGCCATATATAAAGACGACAGTAGACAATGGGCTTTTAATTATAAATATTGAAAGAACGATTCGCACAGACAAAGATGTTTTAGTAGAAATTTACGGACATCCTTTTCGTTCTTTAGTGTGTAACGGTTCTGGTGATGTGAGATCTGATGAAAGAATAATGCTTCAAAAACTGTATCTAGAAAGTAATGGTTCTGGAGATGTTTCTCTTGACTTAGAGGCTAAAAGCATAGAAGTTGAACTTAACGGAAGTGGAGACGTTTCTTTTTCTGGATCTACAGATTATCTAGAATTAGTCAGTAATAGTTCTGGGGATTTAAATACAATTGAAATGAGAAGTTTTGAAGTGGACGTTCTTTCAAATGGTTCTGGAGATGTTTCTGCATATGCGAAAGAATCATTTGATGTGGAGATAAATGGTTCTGGCGATGTTTATCATATGGGAAAAGCTGAACTCACCAAATCCCTCAATGGGACAGGGTTACTCAAAACGAAAAAGTAATAGTTTATGCCAGAAAACTTTTCTTCAAAAAAAACTTCTACTGTATTAGAAGCTATAGTTCTGGCTCTTACTATTCATGCTATTGTTCTAATTGTACTGTTTTTTGCAGATGAAGGGATGTTCACTTTTTCTGAAAAACAGACAGCTTCTAAAGATATAAAGGTGGAGTTTATAGAGCTCACAGAAGAACTCTTGGCACTTTCTGCTCCTGAAGAAAGAGATATTTCGGAGTTGCTAGATAAGTATAAGAATGTAACAGCTAAAGAGGGTACTGCCACTTCAGACGAAGTGAAGAGCTACCGGTTCGATAAAAACCAAACTGATGAAGAGGTGTTAAAAGAACTCTTAGCATTTGAGCAAAACGAGTTTGATAAATTGAAGAAGGAGGATAATTCGTTAGAATCTTCTGATCCAACAGACGATTCTTCTGGAGATAGTAAATCAGCAGACGACTCTAAAAATTCTTCTAGCTCTAATTCAGATACGAGTTATTCGAAAGCTACAGCTAAATTTGACTTCTCGAGAGATCCAGAGAATAGAAAAGCACCGACTTACATGTGTCTTCTCTTTGGTCAAATAGTGGTAGAGATAGAAGTAGATAGAAATGGATATGTAACCTCTGCTAAAGGATTAAGCGGAGATTTAGACAAAGATTGTCTATTGTCTCAGTCTGAAATCTATGCTAGAAAATGGAAGTTTAAGTCAAGCTCAGTGGCTCCCAAATCTGAAAAAGGGACGATTACGTTTACCTTTTTACCACAAAAAAAGTAGTTTTTTTATACTTTTCCGTCGACGTAATCTTGCAGATAGCTAAATTTCTCTGATAGATTTCCTTCTAATGTAGTCTCCGAAGCTCTCTCTATGACAGCATGTGGATCATCTCCGATTAGACAAGGAAGTATTTCATCTATCATCACTCTCCCAAAATCTTTACTGGCATCCTTAGGAAGTTCACAAGGTAGATTATCTACCGCCATAACAGCTATGGCCTCTGGGTCATGAAGGTCACACTCCAGCTCATTTAATCTATGGTATCCATACATCGGGTTAGCTATAGTAGAAGGCCTGATAGTGCTCGCCACAGGGCCATCTATATCACAGCTGATGTCTGCTACTACAGAAATAGTCCACTCAGGACTCTTCATGTCCCTTCTAGTGAAAATAAAAGGAGCTCCTTCTCCCCAATAATGACATGCGATATAAAGATTAGCTACTGATGCATAAGCGGGAAAAGTACTCTTGTACAGCTCAGGGTTAGCGTAAAGCTCTCTTTTTTCAAACCCTTCATCGCTTATTCTAGCATTATAATCGTCTGTGTTTAGATGAGTAAACACCGGCTCATCGAATTCTTTCGATAAGAAATCTTCTTTAGTGACCTCTTTAATAGGTAAAAGACTCATGATCTCTCTGGCGCCATGGCCTACTCTTCCAAATCCTGTTAACACGCATTTGAAGTTGGAAGGAAGAACCACATCCTTCAGGTAACCTTCCATTTCGGCCCTGTCTTCACAGTCATGGGCTGGTTTAATCTGGTAGCTTTTATTTTTAATTCCTAAAGTTCTAAATCCATTGTAACA
>CESE01008453.1_pt1 | contig 43856 bp, 36 predicted proteins | sample 350271 | NCBI WGS metagenome assembly CESE01 (sample SAMEA2621536, study PRJEB7988) | marine metagenome | isolation source: saline water (ENVO:00002010), including | reverse complement strand
TCTTTAACGAATAGATTATTCCACTATTTGGTAGGGTTTGTATTCATGATAAAAAGCCCCAATTTTTGGAAGTAATTGTTAAGCCTTCATTATTAACGTGATCACTATAAGCGTTTTGTGATTTAAAATATTCATTTAGAGGAACGTTGAAACAATTCTTTTTAGAGAAAAAAATACTTTTTTACTTTTTACTGTAACATCCTTTTTTCCATACACGTATTACCCCTTGTAAGTTCTCATGTAGAGATATTAGATAGTTTAATTGTTTTCATTTATTTACCATCAAGGGCCACTCATCGGAGTAGCCCTTGATATTTTAAACTAGTTTGGTTTTATTATTTCGGGACACTATTTTCTAAGGAGTCCCCATATTTGCGTTGAAAATCACAAAGACAACTTAGTCTTTCAAATTTATTTTAATATGAAAACAGTATTGTTAGCGTTATCGTTATTGGCCTCTGCGGCATTTTCGGTAGATGTAAATGAAGTTTTAGAGATCGGAAAAAAAGCCCCTATGCCTGATCATAAAATGATGGACGTATCAGGAAAAACACTTTCGTTAGATGACATTAAGGAGGAAAATGGATTGTTGGTAGTATTCTCTTGTAACACTTGTCCATTTGTAGTTGGAGGAAGAGGAGAGGGATGGGAAGGAAGATATAATGAGGTGTATGACCAGTGTAAGGAGCTAAGGATAGGAATGGTGCTAGTTAACTCTAATGAAGCTAAAAGAGATGGTGACGACAGCTTGGAGAAGATGAGAACTCATGCAAAACAGGAAGGATATAGAAGCTATTATGTGGTAGATGAAAAGTCTGCCCTAGCAGATGCTTTCGGAGCCAGAACGACACCACATATTTATATGTTCAATAATAATATGGAGCTGGCTTATAAAGGAGCTATAGATGATAATGTGGATTCTTCTGCTGAAGTGAAGGAGCCTTGGTTAAGTAATGCCATTACTAATTTAGCTGCAGGAAAGAAAATTGATCCTAATTCTACGAAGAACTTAGGTTGTAGTATTAAAAGAGTAAAATAATAACTCAAAAATAGGGGGAATAAAAAAGGCGACCACTACTGGTCGCCTTTTTTGTGAAAATGTTTTTATTTAGATCACTAACATAGCGTCTCCATAAGCAAAGAATCTGTATTCTTCTTTTATCGCCTCTTGGTAAGCTTCCATAGTTAAGTCATAACCAGCAAACGCTGCTACAAGCATCATTAGTGGGCTTTGTTCAGTGTGAAGGTTAGTCACTAAGCTATCAGCAATTTTAAAATCGTAAGGAGGGAATATAAATTTATTAGACCATCCTGAATAAGGTTTAAGCTGGTCATAAGTGCTCACGCTAGTTTCTAAAGACCTCATAGTAGTGGCTCCTATAGCACATATTCTTTTCTTTTTCTCCATTACAGCATTTACTCTTTCAGCAGTTATTAGAGGAATCTCCAATTGTTCGCTATCCATTTTGTGCTTGGTAAGGTCTTCTACTTCTACTGCTCTAGATGTTCCGAGTCCTATATGCATAGTAAGCTCAGAGAAGTCAATTCCTTTTATCTCTAAACGCTTCATTAATTGCTTACTGAAGTGTAATCCAGAAGTAGGAGCTACTACAGCACCTTCTTGTGAGCCATAAATCGTTTGAAACCTCTCTTCATCTTCTGGCTCTACGGGTCTGTCTATGTATTTAGGAAGAGGTGTTTCTCCTAATAAAGCTATAGTAGCTTTAAACTCGTCATGTGTGCCATCAAAAAGGAACCTTAAAGTTCTTCCTCTAGAAGTCGTGTTATCTATAACCTCCGCTACTAGCTCATCGTTTTCTCCGAAGTAAAGCTTATTTCCAATTCTAATTTTTCTAGCGGGATCCACTAAAACGTCCCATAATAAACTTTCTCTATTTAGTTCTCTTAATAGAAAAACTTCTATCACCGCTCCAGTCTTTTCTTTGTTTCCGTACATACGAGCAGGAAATACTTTAGTGTTATTAAGCACCATCATGTCTCCATCTTCGAAATAGTCTATAAGCTGATGAAAGTGTTTATGCTCTATTTTTCCAGAATCCTTATGTACAACCATTAACCGAGACTCATCACGGTTTTCCGTTGGACGCTGAGCTATTAATTTTTCTGGAACTTCTAATTTAAACTGAGATAATTTCATGCTTGATAAAGAACTTTTTGGTGAAAATTTTTAAGACCGGCAAAAGTAGAAAAAATAAGATGGATAGCCTAATTATATCTACTCTATAGAGCATTCAACGTGTCTATGAACGAATCAGGAGTAAGAGCGGTACGGACACTGAAATGGCCGATAGACTCCCTCCTTAAAACGGTAAGGTGTCCACCATTATCAAGTTCTAACCCCAAGTCTCTGGCTAAAGAACGAATATAAGTTCCTTTACTGCAGGTGATATTGAACTCTACATCTGGAATATTTGGGCTTTTAGTGTCAAACGTTTTTACTTGAACTTTCCTTGATTTTAATTCGACCTCTTTCCCAGCTCTAGCTAGTTTGTACGCTCTTTTTCCATCCACTTTCTTCGCGCTGAAAATAGGAGGGATCTGGTCTAGCTCACCGGTTAGAGTTTTTGCGGCCAACAGAATTTTGTCTGGTGTTAAATCGTCTGTTTTGAATTCCTGATCCACTTCAGTTTCTAAATCATAACTAGGTGTAGTAGACCCTAGTTTTATAGTCCCACTGTATTCTTTTTCTAACCCCATCAATTCATCTACTTTCTTAGTGAATTTTCCTGTGGCTATAATGAGCAGTCCTGTAGCTAAAGGGTCTAAGGTGCCTGCGTGACCTACTTTGATCTTCTTGATTTGAAGTTTTTGACAAATATTATATCGGATTTTTTTAACTACATCAAATGATGTCCATCCATAAGGTTTGTCTATTAATATCAATTGTCCGTCTAGAAACTCTAGAGTCTCTCCATTCCAATGGTTCATTTTTCTACTGCTATAAATTCAGAGGTTCCAAAAGTAATAATCCTACCGTTTAACTAAGGATAAAGTGCGATTCCTTTTTTAGTAAAACAACGCTCGGAATATGGATATATAACGTAAATATAAAAATGACATTTTATTCAGAGCGATTATCATGTGCTAGTAGTTACATTTGCCATCCTGAATGCAGTCAGTAGCTGACATAAAAGCACCTATTTCTAATGAGCTCAAAATCTTTGAGTCTCATTTTAAGAACTCGCTTAAAAGTGAGGTTTCTCTTTTAGATAAGATTACGCACTATATTATTAAACGGAAGGGGAAACAAATGAGACCTATGTTCGTCTTCCTTTGTGCCAAGCTTAACGGAGAAATAAATGATGATACATATACGGCTGCCAGTTTAATAGAACTTCTTCATACAGCTACTTTAGTCCATGATGACGTGGTAGATGATGCCAGTCACCGAAGAGGGTTTTTTAGTTTAAACGCACTCTGGAAAAATAAAATAGCAGTTTTAGTTGGGGATTATCTTTTAAGCAGAGGTCTTTTACTTTCCGTAGAAAAAGGCCAGTTTAAGCTCTTAGGTATAGTTTCGAAAGCGGTCCAGGAGATGAGTGAAGGAGAGCTTCTGCAAATGGAAAAAGCTAGGAAGTTAGATATAGATGAAGAGCAGTATTTTAAAATTATTAGGCAAAAGACGGCATCTTTAATTGGTGCATGCTGCGCTGCTGGTTCAGCCTCGGTTAACGTAGGTTTGGAAAAGCAAAACGAGATGCATTCCTTTGGTGAATTGGTGGGGATGGCTTTTCAAATAAAAGATGATTTGTTCGATTATCAGCTAATGAATAAAACGGGTAAGCCGACTGGAATAGACATCAAGGAACGGAAAATGACGCTCCCTCTGATTTATGCCTTGAATCATGCAGAGAGAAGTAAGAGAAAGTGGTTAGTGAACTCAGTGCGTAAGCACAACGAAAATAAAACTAGGGTAAAGGAGGTGATGGAATATGTAAGAGGTAGTGGAGGAATCGAGTATGCTACTGATAAAATGAATGAGTACGCTCAGTCAGCATTGAAATTATTAGAAAATTTTAGCCCATCTCCTTCTAGAGATTCTCTAGCCGCTCTCGTAAATTACACTATATTAAGAGAAAAATAATGAGATTCTTGCCATCGTTCTTTAGTCTAATTGTTCTTTTTTGTTACACCTCATGTGGACAGAAGGAAGGTGAATTTATAGCTGATAAGCATCCAAGTGGCTCTGCAAAAAAAGTTATCGAGTTTAAAGGGGACTCTACTCATCTAGTAAGAATGGTTGAGTTTTTTGAAGCCGGGGATACATCCAGAGTAGCACATTATGAGGAGGATGGAAAAACATTAAGGGCAGAAATTATATACTATCCCAATAAAGAAATAAAACAATCTGGTCAGTACAATTACGGCCAACGTTATGGCGTTTGGAAAGCGTTTTTCCCCTCAGGGCAGCTACAGAGCATTAGAAATTATAATGAAGCGGGTAGAGAAGAGGGCTTATCTAATGTTTACAAGCTAGAAGGAGGATATTACTATCTTTTTATCTCTGGGTATTTCAGTAATGGAGAAAAAAGAGGCGCATGGAAGTTCTTCAACAGAAATGGGGATGTGATAAAAGCCACTAACAACTAAGATTCAAAAGGACGCTGTTTACAATATCTTGTTTAAAACTACCGTTCTAAGAGCGCTTATTTCCTGCGGGAGTCTCTAAATTTACTTAGCTATTTTACAAACTATAGTAGTCTTTCATGAATGATTTTGTTTTAAAAAAACCAGCTATTTTTAGTGTTATTGCGTTTCTATTTATTTCGTTTCAATTATTTGGGAACGAGAGAATAACGAGATCTGATTACATCCAGAAGTGGAAAGATGTTGCTATCCAAAACATGCAGGAATTCAATATTCCAGCCAGTATTACCTTAGCTCAAGCTATTCTTGAAAGTGGTGACGGAAACTCTGATTTAGCCAAAGCATCAAACAACCATTTCGGTATTAAATGTCATGACTGGAAAGGAGAGCGAGTGTATTATGATGACGATAAAAAAGGAGAATGCTTCAGGAAGTACAAGAATGCGAGTGAGTCATTTGATGATCATAGCCAATTTTTAAAAAGAAAAAGATATGCTTCGCTTTTCGAATTAGATATTAAAAATTACAAAGGGTGGGCCAAAGGATTAAAAAAATGTGGTTACGCTACCAACCCTGCTTATGCTAAACTTCTAATAGGAATAATAGAGAAAAACGAATTACACAAGTATGATGAGGAATCTGTCGAGGGACAAGCAGAAGAAATTAAGGCCAAACCTCGCAGTAAAAATGGAAAAAAAATACCTTCCAGTATTCTGCTTTCGGCTTCTAGAAAAGTAGACGTAAGTGAGAATAGAATAAAATTCACCTTAGCCAAAGAAGGTGATACAGCCGAGAAAATTGCTGTTGAATTGGGTCTGCCAGTTTGGACGCTAAGAAAGTACAATGACTTATCTCAGAACACCGCTTTGTCTGAAGGGGAATTGATTTATCTGCAGCCTAAGAGGTCTAAGTCTACCCAAGCTGAACATACTGTTCAAGCAGAAGAGTCTATGAGAAGTATTTCTCAAAGGTTTGGCATAAGGTTAAAGAGGTTGTATAGAAAGAATGGAATTACAGTCGGTTCCGAATTGAAGCCAGGCACGACCCTCATTCTTCGATAGTCTAACGAATTAAATTCAGTAAGGCGAGATTAAAAAGAGAGCCAGAGTAAGAATCAGACAAAACCTCACGTCAATCCGTTACCTTTGAATTAAACTTGTTTTATAATGCCATTTTATCAAAAGTTAGGCGAGATACCGTCTAAAAGACATACAATATTTAAAAGCGAGAAAGATGAATTTTACTATGAGCAGCTTTTTGGTACAGAAGGCTTTCACGGAATGTCATCTCTTTTATACCATACACACCGTCCTACGCAGATAAAATCTGTAGGAAAAGCAGTATCAGTTGAGCCTATAGCGGCTGTAGATAAGCACATTACACCTAGAATGTTAAAAGGATTTCAGGTCAATCCGGAAAATGATTATCTAGAAAGCAGAAAAGTAATGATGTTTAATAATGACCTTCATATTTCAGTGGCGGCACCATTAAAAGGAAATGAGGACTACTTCTATAAAAATGCAGATGCAGACGAAGTCATTTTCATCCATGAGGGAACCGGTAAGCTTAGAACGCTTTTAGGAAATATTTCATTCGGACCTGGAGACTATCTGGTTGTTCCTAGAGGAATAATTTATCAGATCAGATTTGATACAGAAAAGAACAGGCTATTCATAGTAGATTCATTTAGCCCTATTGTTACGCCCAAGAGATACCGAAATGAATTTGGCCAGTTATTAGAACATTCGCCTTACTGCGAGCGAGATATTAGAATTCCCGATGAACTAGAAACCCATGATGAAAAAGGAGAGTTTACCATTAAAATAAAAAAACAAGGAATGCTTCACAGCGTGGTCTATGCAAGCCATCCTTTTGATGTTGTTGGTTGGGATGGCTATAACTATCCTTATGCCTTCTCAATCCATAATTTTGAACCTATAACAGGTAGGGTTCATCAGCCACCACCAGTGCACCAGACTTTCGAAGCGCATAACTTTGTGATCTGCTCGTTTTGTCCAAGGTTATATGATTACCATCCACAAGCAGTTCCTGCACCCTATAACCATAGTAATATAGATTCGGATGAGGTGCTGTATTATGTCGATGGCGACTTTATGAGTAGAAAGCATGTAGAGAGGGGGTTTATGTCCCTTCATCCAGGAGGCATTCCTCATGGTCCACACCCCGGAACCATGGAGAAAAGTATAGGACAAAAAGAAACTAAGGAGTTGGCAGTAATGGTAGATACATTCAAACCGCTAAAATTAACAGCAGAGGCTATGAATATAGATGACGGCAGCTATGTTACCTCTTGGGTGTAATTATTTAAATTAGATAAAATGAAAAAAGACGACACATCTTTGGAATTAGAGAAAATAGTTCCACAAGCAGAAGATTTTTTACCTCTTTTAGGAACTGATTATATCGAGCTATATGTTGGTAATGCTAAGCAAGCAGCTCATTATTATCAAACTGCTTTTGGGTTTCAGCCCTTAGCATATGCCGGTTTAGAAACAGGGATGGCAGATAGAGCCAGTTACGTGCTGCGTCAAGAAAAAATCACCATTGTGCTTACTAGCCCTTTAAATAGCGACAGTCCTATTAACGAGCACATAAAGAACCATGGAGATGGAGTAAAAGTAGTAGCGATATGGGTTGATGATGCTGCCAAATCTTGGGAGGAGACCACCAGTAGAGGAGGAGCATCTTGCTTAGAGCCCGAAGAAATAAATGATGCTCATGGAGTAGTAAAGCGCTCGGGAATTCATACATACGGAGAAACACTTCATTACTTTATCGAAAGAAAAAATTATTCAGGAGTATTTTTGCCAGGGTATGTTGAATGGAACCCTGCTTATAAGCCAGCCAGTGTAGGACTGAAATTTGTAGACCACATAGTAGGAAATGTGGGGTGGAATGAAATGAATAAATGGTGTGAATTTTACGCCAAAGTGATGGGTTTTGCACAGTTAGTCTCATTTGATGATAAAGACATTTCCACAGAGTATACTGCCCTTATGAGTAAGGTGATGAGTAATGGAAATGGGAGAATTAAATTCCCTATCAACGAGCCAGCAGAAGGAAGGAAAAAATCACAAATAGAAGAATATATAGACTTCTATAATGGAGCAGGAGTTCAGCATATCGCACTATCTACGGATAATATTATAGAGACAGTAAAAGCGTTGCAATCCAGAGGAGTGGAATTCCTAATTGTTCCAGCTATATATTATGATACAGTACTAGACCGAGTAGGTGAGATAGATGAGGATCTAGAACCACTCAAAGAGCTTGGGATATTAATAGACAGAGATGACGAAGGCTACCTTCTTCAAATTTTCACTAAGCCAATTCTAGATAGACCTACGATGTTCTTTGAAATCATTCAAAGAAAAGGCGCGCAATCTTTTGGAAAAGGTAACTTTAAAGCTCTTTTTGAGGCTATTGAGAGAGAACAAGGGCTGAGGGGAACTTTGTAGTGATTACTTCGTATACCTAGCAGGAATTCGATTATTTAACTAGCTTAACACGAATGAAGCAGATATTAACTTTAATAGCAACAGTGACTTTATCTTTAGCGGCACATAGCCAGCTAGAGATGAATAACACCAAAACTGTGGCTGTAGTTAAGGGGAGTTATATTTATAATTTTGCTAAGAACTGTCAGTGGGATGAGTCCTTTTACGAAACGGAAGTATTTAAAATGGCCGTTTATGGTGATAGCGACTTGTATAATGAACTCATAGATAAATACGATAATAGACCTATAAATAACCAGGTCGTAGAGGTAGTTTGGGTTACAGACTTGGATATGCTCTTTGATGAACAAATAGTATTTCTCTCTGCAGTTAAGAAAAATGATTTAATTCTAGCCAGTGATATAGCTGAGGAAAATGGCTCTTTACTCATCACGGATTTTAATGGCGCCATTTCTCTTGGATCCATTATTAATTTTGTGATTGTTGAGAATACGATATCATTTGATTTAAACTTAACGCAGGCAGTAACAAATGGTATTAATTTAGGAAATAGAATGAATAACTGGGCAAATAAAATAGTTGAGCAATGAAGTACCTACTACTATTTACATTAGCTCTTTTGAGCTCCAATGCGATTTCTCAAAATGAGGAATTAGTAAACAATGCCTTGGAAGCATACAAAGAAGGTTCTTTCTTAGAAGCAAAAAGTCTTATAGATGAGTCTATTACTTTTGTTGAGAATGATATGAGTCCGAAAGTATGGAATTTCAGAGGGCATATCTATAAGCAACTTTATAAAGAATCTATTCAGGACCAGGGCGCTAGCTACAGAGACGAAGCGGTAGCTTCATTTAAAAAATCTTGTGAGTTATCTTCTGATGGGCAGTATTATCCGGATAACATTAAGGCGCTAGAATACTTATCAGCTACTTATTTTAATGATGCAGTAGATAGCGTTCTTAAATTGAAATACAATGGTGGAGATAATCCAGTACAATTTTTCCAAAACTTTAAAGAGCTTAAACTATGGCTGAAGCCTCAAGAAGGGGTGAAAGCTGAGGAATTGATGTTCCTAAAAATGCTAGCTCAGAGTTATGAGAAAATCCACACTAAGCACGATTCAGAGGATAGGGAGAGTATTCTAAAAGCGATTAGCTACTATGAACAAGCTCTTGGGTTAGATGCTCAAGACTATGAAGCTAATTTTAATTTGGCGATAATACATTATAATGAAGGAGCTCGTTTAATAGGAGGGATTAGCTATAAAACTGGGATGGATGAACTAATCAGTATTCAAACGAGATGTGTCGAGTACTTCAGACATGCTCTTCCGTTTATGAAAAAAGCTGAATCTTTAAGGCCGAATAGAGTAGAATCTCTTAAAGGTTTAATGTTCATTAATAGAGCTCTTAATAATTTTGATATCTATCTAGAATATAAATCGAAGTTAGATGAGATTTTGAATAATTAGTCTATTAGGCTCTTTTAGTAGTGTAAGTATTTAGATGATCAGCGTGTAGGAAAATTCGCACACCTTCATAGTCAATTAGGCCTTAAAAGGAATGTAAAAAAGCCCGTTCTTTGAGGTCGACGCTTATTTCTAATTATGAACTTTAAGTTTACTATATCAAGGAAGATTTCATTGGGCTTTGGACTATTTATCCTAGTGGTGGCGGTGGTTCTTTTTATAACCACCAGAACTCTTACAGAGAGTATCGCTCTGACTAGAGATATAAATGAACGTCATTCTCCAGCTCTTTATCATTTAAACATCTTAAAAAATAATGTTTCAGAATCTGTAGCGTTAGCAGAAAACTGGGTATTGTATCAAACTCGAAGTGATAACCCCTCTAAGCTTAAGCTGGAAAAGCTGGTAAAACAAGACATTCCTAATAAAACAGTGGATCTATCGGCATTTACTAGTGGTTGGGGGTTAGAAGATAGACTTATCCTTGAAGAAATAACCGAAGAAATCCAGACACTTACAGTAGTTTATGAGGAAATTAAAAGTATACTTCCATCATTCGAGAGCTATAGTCCTATAAACATGATGAATGCCGAGTTCTTAATAGAAGATGAGAATAAAGTAGATACTATCTCTAAACAGTTGTATGAGTTTATAGGAACCCTTATCGATAGGCAGCAAAAGGTTATTAGCGCTAAGAGTAAGTTAATGGCTGAGTCTTTCAGTAGGCTACTTACAGAGCTGGTAGTCATTTTTATCTTTGTGCTTTTTTCTGGAGTTATTATTGCTCATTTTACTATTCGGTCTATAGTTAAGCCAGTAAAATTTCTAAAGAGAATACTTCTTTACTTGGGAAAAGGAATATTCCCAACCACCACGATGAATATCTCAAATGATGAAATTGGAGACATGAGTTTTGCAGTGAAAAGACTTGTAGAAGGACTGAAGAGAACTACTGAATTTGCGAATGAAGTAGGCGCAGGAAATTTTGACGCCAAGTATGAACCATTAAGTGAAGATGACGAGCTAGGAAGAGAACTGCTGAAGATGCGCGATGACCTAGCAGAAAATGAAAAATACTTAGAGCTTAAAGTACAAGAAAGAACGGATGAAGTAGTAAGACAGAAAGAGGAGATAGAAAACCAAAAAGAAAAAGTAACAGAACTTTACAAAGACCTTACAGATAGTATTAATTATGCCAAAAGACTGCAGGAAGCCATCTTGCCAGGTGACGAGGCCATTTCGAAGTGTTTTCCAGAGTCCTTTGTGTTATACCGACCTAAAGCTATAGTAAGCGGAGATTTTTACTGGTTTAAAGAACAGAAAAATGAAGTAATGTTTTCTGTTGTAGACTGCACTGGTCATGGTGTTCCAGGAGCATTCATGAGTTTGGTCGGTTATAACGCCATTAATCAAGTGGTAAAGACTAAAACGAACCCTTCAGAAATCCTTAAAGAGGTAAGTAAATTAGCGACAGAAACATTGCAAAGTAGAGATGCGGGTGAAATGAAAGTCCAAGACGGGATGGACATGGCGTTTTGCACAATTAACCCAGCAACATTAATGTTGGAATATAGTGGCGCATTTAATCCTGCTTACATTGTGCGTGGTGGAGAATTAATTGAACTGCGCCCAGACAAAATTGCTATAGGGGCTTATAGCGAAGGTGTAACAGAATTTTCGGACATTAATTTTAAGCTTCAGGCTAACGATATTATCTATCTATTCTCAGATGGATACGCAGACCAATTTGGAGGACCTGATGGAAAAAAGTTTATGCGTAAAAAATTCAAAGCACTCTTACTAGAGATCAGAGAGCTTCCTATGCTTGTTCAGCGAAAAGAGCTTTATTCTCGACTCGTAGAATGGCAGGGGCGTGAATCACAAGTAGATGATATTTGTGTATTCGGCATTAAAATCACTGCAGACTCCATGCAGAATTAAGCTAAACCTTAGCTTGGCATGTATCCTCCAAAAGAGCTGTAAGTTAAAATGTGAGTTTCTACTGGATTAAGAACCATCACGGGAATCTGTGATGAATTCTCTATCATCTGCTGAGCATAATTAGTACCGAAGATTCCGAATAATCCATTATCAGGGATATTCATAATAGCTATTAAATCACCAGTAACAGCAGCCGAATGTTTTACTACATCTTTCACAAAAGCTGAAGTAGAACTCGCAGATTCTGTGATTTTAGTAGTGCACTCTAAACCTTCTTCTTTGAAGAAATTAGCAGCGAACTTGATGTTTCTGTTTAATTGGTTTCTAAGATATTCATCCTTCTCTCCTGGAGAAATCAAGTGTACTCTAGATTTAAAATAATGCGCCATCTTAGCGGCTAATTTTAATTTTTGTTTTGTCTCTTTATGAAGATCTAATGGAACCATAATATCGTCATATGCATTCGGCCCTACACCTTTTTCTTGAGTTATGATAAAAGGAACACTTGAGCTAGTAACTATTTTTAGCGCCCTACTCCCAGTAATAAATTGCATTCCCTGCATACCATGAGTTCCCATAATAATAAGAGAAGCGTCCATCTCTACAGCCGCGCTATCTATATCTTCATAGATGTTTCCTATTCTACCTACCACCTCTACATCTAGGTCTAAAGTCTTTTTAACACGCTCTTTTAGAGCATTTAATTTCAGCCTGGCTTCATTTAAGTTCTTTTTATGTTCCACTATATGAATCACATAAACCTTTGAGTTTGTAGCTAGGGCTACCGCTTTTGCATGTTCTATAGCGATATCACTTACATGAGTGAAGTCCGTTGGAACTAGGATCTTTGTTGTTGCCATTTTTGAGCGTGTTTTTTTGTCGTAAAACAAAAGTACATTAAAGCTGCAAGTAATGTGATTTAAACGAATTACTAATTTTTATTTTACACCAAAAATTCGTTAAAGCTCTTTTGTCAATCACGTTATTAGAATGTCAAAGGAAATCGGTTACATCTGTTCTGTATTTTAAAGTGATTCTCTATTGAGCGTTGCAATGCTCCAATAAAACCAAGTATCTTTGACCTTTGAAAATCGCTTCCCGTGGAAAACACTAAGAAAAAACACTTAATAACTTCAGCCCTTCCTTATGCCAATGGACCATTGCACATAGGTCATCTAGCTGGAGCATACCTGCCAGCAGACATTTATGCTAGGTTCCTAAGAATGAATGGTGAAGATGTAGCTTTTATCTGTGGTTCAGATGAACATGGCGCAGCTATTACATTAAGAGCAAAAAAAGAAGGCGTAACGCCTAAGGAAATAGTAGATAAATACAATGGAATTATCTCTAAGTCCTTCGAGGAATTTGGAATTTCATTTGATATGTATCATAGAACATCTGCTCCAGAGCATCACCAAACAGCGCAGGATTTCTTTAAAGTTCTAGAAGAAAAGGGGTCGTTTGAAAAGAAAACATCAGAGCAATATTATGATGAGAAAAATGACCAATTCTTAGCAGATAGATATATCTCAGGAGAGTGTCCTAAGTGCGCTAACCCTGATGCGTATGGTGATCAGTGTGAAAAATGTGGAAGTACATTATCCCCATCAGAATTAATAAACCCCAGATCTACTATTTCAGGGGAAACGCCTGTAATGAAAGAGACTTCACATTGGTATTTGCCTATGAATCAGCATGAAGAATGGCTGAAAGAATACATAGAAATAGGAGAGTATGAAGGGAAGACACACCATAACGTAAAAGAGTGGAAAAATCATGTGATAGGCCAGTGCAAAAGCTGGATAGATGGCGGGTTAATGCCACGAGCTATGACCAGAGACCTCAACTGGGGAGTGAAAGTACCGGTGGAAGGAGCCGATGGAAAAGTACTCTATGTTTGGTTAGATGCTCCCATAGGATATATTACTGCTACCAAAGTTTGGGCAGAGAAAAATGGAAAGAACTGGGAAGACTACTGGAAAGGAGAAAACTCCGAGATAGTACATTTTATAGGTAAGGATAACATAGTGTTTCACTGCATTATCTTCCCGATACTGCTTAAAGAACATGGAGGATTTAATCTTCCAGTAAACGTTCCTGCCAACGAGTTCATGAATCTAGAAGGCGATAAGATTTCTACTTCTAAAAATTGGGCGGTTTGGCTTCATGAGTATTTAGAAGAATTCCCAGGAAAACAAGATGAATTAAAGTATGTACTCACCTCTATTATGCCTGAAGCCAAGGATAGTGAGTTTACATGGACAGACTATAAAGACAGAATAAATAACGAGCTAGCCGATATTTTAGGAAATTATCTAAATAGAGTAATCGTGTTAACGCTAAAGTACTATGATGGAGTAGTACCAGAAGTAGCGTTGCAACGCGAAGATGAAGAAGCACTAGACGAAGCATTGTCATCTGCGCAGCAAGTATCAGAATCTATAGTAAAGTACAGATTTAGAGAAGCGCTTTCCGCAGCTATGAATATGGCTAGAATCGGAAACAGACAGCTGCAGGCATTAGAGCCATGGAGACTACAGAAAACAGACCCCGAAAGAGTGAAGTCTATAATGCTCGCTCATCTTCAGATAGCAGCCAATATAACGGTGGCACTGGCTCCCTTTTTACCGAATAAAGCCGCACAAATAGCGCAGGCTTTAGGAGTTGATAATAAGACATGGACATTCTCTCAAGAGAAAGTAGCCAAAGGAAGCACTATCCAGAAAATGGATATTTTATTCGAAAAAGTAGAAGACGAGACTATACAAAAACAAGTAGAAAAATTGGAAGCGAGTAAAACAGATAATGCAGCAGCTGCAGTCGAGCCAGTAGAGACTCGTGCTCAAAAAGAAGAAATAGCTTTCGATGATTTCATGAAAATAGACATGAGAGTAGGGACTATCATAGAAGCTGAAAAAGTAAAAAAAGCAGATCGACTACTAAAACTTTTAATAGACACAGGGATAGATAAAAGAACTGTGGTAAGTGGAATAGCTCAGAGCTTCACCCCAGAAGAAGTCATAGGAAAAAAGGTCACCGTTCTTTTAAACCTAGCTCCTAGAAAGATAAAAGGCATAGAAAGTCAGGGAATGATTCTTATGGCAGAAAATGCAGAAGGAAAGCTGTCATTCCTTCAGCCAGATGGCAAGCATGGTTCAGCTGCAGGAGATGGAGTAAGTTGATAGATGATATAGCTAATTTTCATAAGTTTATCGGGTAGTTTGATGGGTTACGCCCTAATAGTTAAATGAACAGCCAATGCTTTCTTTAATAAATTCGTGTTTATAGGTTGTGTCTTACTTGATGCTATTGCAGTTTAGCTCTCTTTTTCTGATGCATGATAAGACGGGACTAAAATTTACATACCGGTTCTGTGGTCCATGCTGTCGTTATTTATAGGTCTTATTCTATATGCCGATAGTCTTTTTTATAGTTTTATGTAAGTACTATCTTTCTAATATTTAACCTTAATCTTCTTATAAATCTGGACGAAGCTCTTCGGTTCTTTTAAGTGCTTCTGCTTCTCGCCAAGCTTCAATTCTTGACGTATGACCGCTTAATAGAATATCGGGGACCTTCCAGTCTTTGTATTCTGAAGGTCTAGTTTAGATAGGTGAAGCCAGTAAATAATGCAAGAATTCTATTTAGATGAGTTTTGCTACAAACTAAACCGAAGAGACCTTGGATCTAAGGTTTTTGAAAGACTTGCTCTAGCGATTGCTAAATCCTATTGGTGAACTCTGGGGAATCAGATTAACTTTTATCGCAGATAGGATAGTATCTGAAGTTATAAGCGCATTACATCTTAGCATCAAAGCAAAAGACAATTTATCCGTTCAGCCTGTGATAATTTAACCGTACAATCAAGACCATAGCTAATCAGGCGTTTGTATTTTGTCTAAAACATTTTTTAGACTTGTCTAAAAAATGTTTTCCTTTCATTATATTTGTGAACATATTTAACATTCAATGAATTCGTTTACTGAAGAAAATTATTTAAAAGCCATTTTTAAGCTGAGCTTGGGAAGTAACAAAGATGTTTCTACGAATGCAATAGCGGAGCAATTAGATACCAGAGCTTCTTCGGTTACTGATATGATAAAAAAATTATCAGACAAAAAACTAGTGAAACATGTTAAATACAAAGGGGTTAGCTTAACTGGAAGCGGAAAAAAAATAGCAGTTTCCATTGTCCGAAGTCATCGATTATGGGAAGTTTTTTTGGCAGAAAAATTACATTTCAAATGGGATGAAGTGCACGAATTTGCCGAAGAATTGGAACACATCAAGTCAGATGAACTAACAGAAAGATTAGATGCTTTCTTGGGATTCCCAAAGCACGATCCGCATGGAGATCCTATCCCTGATAAAGAGGGTAACATTAATAGACACAAAGATATTACTGTAGCAAATCTTAAGCTAAACGAGAAAGGTGTTATTGTAGGTGTAAAAGATCACTCTAAGAGTTATTTAAAATATTTAGAAAGACTTGATCTAATTCTGGGAACAGAAATTGAGGTAAAAGATGTTGTTGATTTTGACCTTTCGATTACCCTCTCAGTCAATGAGACATTTAGCGTAAGTATTTCAAATCAAGCAAGTAAAAACCTAATTGTTAAAAAGTTAAAGTAGAGATGAATAAAAAATATTTTTTTTCCGTTAACCTGATGATTGGTCTAGTTTTATGTGCAACACTTTTTTCATGTCAATCTGAAACAACCGATACAACTGCCTCAAAAAAATTAAATATAGTTTCTACTACTGGAATGATTGGCGATGCTGTACACAACGTTGTTGGGGACAGTTCTGAAGTGATTACTTTAATGGGACCAGGAGTTGATCCTCATCTTTACAAGGTGACACAAAGTGATATAAAGAAGTTATTGAATGCTGATGTCATCTTTTACAACGGCTTGCATTTAGAGGGGAAAATGGGAGAGATTTTGGATCAAATGAGTAAAGAAAAACCTGTTATTTCCGTATGTAGTGGTCTGTCTGAGAAACAATTAAGAGCTACTAGTGAATTTCAAGGGAATTATGATCCTCACATCTGGTTCAGTGTTCAAAATTGGACAGATGTTGTGGAGTTTATTGGTAAAAATCTCTCTGAAATTGATCGAGATCATGCTTCTTTTTATCAAACGAATACAGCAAAACATGTAGAGGAATTAACTTTATTACATGCGTGGACTACCGATAAAATTAAAACTATCCCTGAAAAACAAAGAGTATTAATTACTGCACATGACGCTTTTGGTTACTTGGGAAGAGAATATAATATGAAAGTGAAAGGGTTACAAGGTCTTTCAACAGCTTCTGAATATGGATTAAAAGATGTGACCAATCTGGTTGATTTTATTTCCGAAAATAAAATTAAAGCAGTGTTTGTTGAAACTTCTGTATCTGACAGATCCATAAAAGCAGTGATGGAAGGATGCAAAGCCAAAGGGCATAATGTTAGAAACGGTGGAACTCTTTATTCTGATGCTATGGGAGAAAAAAACAGGCCTGAGGGAACTTACATTGGAATGGTAAAACACAATGTAACAACTATTGTTGAAGCCTTGAAATAGTCTAATGACGGTTCTAAAAACCATTCGCAAAAAAAACAACTTTTATGAATATCCAAGTAGATAACCCAGTATTAGAAGTTCATGACCTTACAGTAAGTTACGATAAAAAGCCAGTACTCTGGGATGTCGACTTTACTATTCCCTACGGAAATTTAGTAGGAATTATCGGTCCGAACGGTGCCGGAAAATCTACCTTGATAAAAGCCATAATGGGCCTTGTTCCAAAGGGGAGTGGTTATATAAAACTTTACGATGATTCATTAGACAGCGTAAGGCACAAGGTTAGTTATGTGCCTCAACGAGAATCTGTTGATTGGGATTTTCCTGCAAGTGTTTTAGATGTTGTTTTAATGGGGAGATATGGTAAAAAGGGTTTATTAAAAAGAGTATCAAAAAAAGATAAAGAAATCGCCTATGAAAGTCTGAAAAGAGTAAATATGCTCGATTTTGCTAGCAGGCAAATATCTCAACTTTCTGGAGGCCAGCAGCAAAGAACATTTTTAGCAAGAGCATTGGCTCAAGAGGCAGATCTTTACTTGATGGATGAGCCATTTGCCGGAGTTGATGCTGCTACTGAAAGATCTATTGTTGATCTTTTACTGGAGATGAGAAAAGAAGGTAAGACTATTGTTGTAGTTCACCATGACTTACAATCCGCCATCGATTATTTTGACTGGACACTTTTATTAAATACACGATTAGTCGCTTCAGGCCCAACCGAAAAGGTCTTTACTACAGAATTACTGCAAGAAACGTATGGTGGTAAATTGACCTTATTATCTAAAATTGGTGATTTAATGAAAGAAAAGCAATTTCCTGCTAGGGAAAAATAATAATGTGGTTATTTGAACAAATAGTAGAGTTCTTTTCTTTTCAAGATGTCAATATTCGTTATGTGGCACTGGGAACACTATTACTCGGAGCAAGTTCCGCAGTAGTAGGCTGTTTTACATTTTTAAGAAAAAAAGCATTGGTTGGCGATACAATTGCCCACTCGATCCTTCCTGGTATTTGTTTAAGTTTTATTATTTTCAAAACCAAAGATCCGTTAATGTTGTTGCTTGGTGCAATGCTTTCTGGTTGGCTGTCAGTTTATGTCGTTGATTATATTTCAGCCAATTCCAAAATTAAACCTGACACAGCCATAGGACTTACGCTATCCGTATTTTTTGGTGTTGGTATTCTATTATTAACACACATTCAACATTCGGGAAATTCAGCTCAAGCAGGGTTAGATAAATTCTTGTTCGGAAAAGCAGCTTCATTAGTTCAAAATGATGTGATCACTTTTGGCATCGTCAGTGTGATTTTGATAGGTACGATCATCCTCTTTTTTAAACAGTTTTCTTTAATTTCTTTTGATGTCCATTTCGCTAAAACAATTGGACTTTCTGTTAGAACCTTTGAGGTAATTCTTTCCACTATTACTGTTTTGGCTGTCGCTATTGGTATCCAAACTGTTGGCGTAGTCTTAATGGCAGCCATGTTAATTACACCGGCAGCGGCAGCGAGGTTCTGGACGGATAAGTTAAAGGTAATGGTAATCATTGCGGCTATTATTGGAGGGGTTTCAGGAATATTTGGAGCTTTTATTTCTTACACAGCACCTTCTATGCCAACCGGACCATGGATAGTTGCAGTTTTATCATTTATTGCAATTGGCTCTATGTTGGTGGCTCCTAAAAATGGGGCGATCTCAAAAAGCAGAAAACAAAAGAAAAATCAACGGAAAATTCTAGAAGACAACATCATAAAACTCTTGTATAAATTGGGTGAAAAAGAAAATGAGTTCTTTAAAAATCGCTCAATTAGAACCCTTAAAAATTACAGAGAATACCCAGAAAAGAAACTTTTAAAAGGGTTAAACATTTTAAAGAAGAAAAACCAAGTGGTACTTGTAAATGATTTATGGGTGTTGACCGAAGAAGGCAAAAAAGCTGGAATGAGAGTTGTTAGAATCCATCGATTGTGGGAGCTTTATTTGACAACATATTTACGGATTGCCCCTGATCATGTGCATGAAGACGCAGAAACGATAGAACACATTATTACACCAGAAATGGAGTCAAAATTAGAGCACTTATTAGATTATCCTGAAAAAGATCCTCACTCCGCTAACATCCCCTACAAAAACGAAAAGGATATTAATGAGTGATTTTTGGATCATATTAACAGGCTGTTTGGCTTCAGTTTCCTGTGGCCTATTGGGCTGCTTCCTTATTCTCAGACAAATGGCAATGGTTGGAGACGCTATTTCTCACGCTGTATTGCCGGGAATTGTCATCGCTTTTTTATTTTCTGGTTCTTTGGATTCTGTGCCAATGTTAATCGGTGCCGCTACTTTTGGGGTGATTACTACTTACCTTATTGAACTCTTTAACAAAAAAGGAGGCTTACAAAAAGATGCTTCCATCGGAATCACATTTACCTGGCTATTTGCTATTGGGGTCATACTTATATCGCTTTACGCCGATGATGTGCATATTGACCAGGATTGTGTTTTGTTTGGAGAGATAGCTTATGTGGCGCTTGAACCGCTTGTTTCGTACATTCCAGGGCTAAGCGCACCATCAACAGTTTGGGTTTTATTTATTGTTATGCTACTAATTATTGCGATGATAATTTTTGGTTACAAAGGATTGTTCTTAACCACATTCGATCCTTCTTTTGCTGCTGCAATTGGGGTGTCAACAGTGGTGTGGCACTATTTATTGATGAGTGCCGTTTCGGTGACTACGGTGGTTTCTTTCGAATCGGTAGGAGCAATATTGGTAGTTGCCTTATTAATTGCACCAGCTGCAACTGCTTATCTAATTACTGACAAATTGCCTAAAATGCTCGTCATTGCGGCTTTGGTTGGTGTTATTGCTTCTTTTGGTGGTTATTATTTGGCGGTTTGGCTCGATGCCTCTGTGGCTGCAGCTATTGCATCCGTTCTCGGTATTGAGTTCACCCTCGCATTTCTATTCTCTCCACAAGATGGAATAATTATTAAACGATTAAGGAGATAAAGGTTCTTGGTAATGATGGGGTGAAACTTACTTCCAAAGTTCGGTGAGAAAGCGCATAACATTTTTACTACTGATCCCTTCAATGGCATCTGGTGAAACCTGCTGAGAGATTGTTTCAATAATCGAAGGATAGCGGCTTGCATTGTCATGCTCTTTAAAATAAAAAGGAACTCTTGACCGGTCAGGATGACTGTCAGTAGAGAAATAATCAGCTCCAAAGCAAATTGAGTTGAAACCTCCAAGTTTAATTCCGTAATTGATATGCCGGTAAAGGGCATTAGAGTCCTCGTTATGGACAAATGCCCTTAAGAAATTAACTCCAATGATTCCCCCCCGTTGGATGATTTCTTTTGCAATGTTGTCCGGGAGGTTGCGCACATGATTAAAAACCTTTCGGTAATTTGAATGACTCGCTAGAATAGGCACCTTCAAGTTATGTTTAGAAAGGTATTCGAGAATGTCTTGGGCTAAGGCATCACTGGCATGTGAAAAATCAACCGCAATTTTTTTCCCATTCAGATACTGAAGTAAATTTTCACCATCTTCCTTTAACCCTGCTTCGCTGTTATTCCCACCCCCAAATCTATTTTCTGCATGGTGTGTAAAACCAATATATAAGATTCGTTTTGTGTTGGTGATGATTCTCTCCAAACGCGCTAAACCAATTTTCAGCGGCTCATCCTCTTCGCAAAACCCGGAGGCGTTTTCAATCGCTGCAATCATACCTAATTTTGACGAAGTAGCAATTTGTTTCAGGGTGTTTATGTCATGGACCAAGGTGCAGTCATTAGGATATTCGGCAAGGAAGGATGCAAAGATCTCACTTTGTCTTAAGGCCAATGCTGTGCTTCCATTTTTGGTAGCCGTAAAAATAGCCATCACCTGCAGTTTTACATTTCCTTCAACCAACGCTGGAAAGGAACAACCAATACCCTCTCGTTTGAAAGGGTCTGGATTGGGCATATTTAGCATATGTGCGAGCAAATCGCAATGCAGATCAATAACTGGAGACTTCATTTATATATCTGGTTTTATAGTGGTTCCTTAGTGAGGATTATGAAGATTCTGTTCTTGTTGTTCAATTGGCTATAACGACCTGGCTGAGAAACGCAGGGGAGGTTAAAACGCTGCCCTTTCAGTTTAGCGCTTAGCCAAATCGGTGGATTTTGTTTTTAATTTATTTATCCTTAAAAGCCAACTCAACGAGTTGGCGTAGTTTCAACTAAACACTGAATTTTAATACACTACTGGAAGCTCTATTTGAAATGTATAGAATTGTCTGATGTTATATTTCTTCTTCAATCGGTTTCGTGGTTTCTCTATTTTTTCGAGCGTTTATAAAGCTCTTAACAAAAAATACCATTGCGCCTATTGTACTTAAGATCATTATTGCTACGCGGAGAAAAGCAGCATTGTCACCTCTATCCATAGCTCCAAAAACGGGTTTAATTAGACCGATTAAGACAATTATGGTAAGTAATACAGCAATGTGAGCTATAATTTTATTTTCTTTCTTTACGCCTTTATTAAGTGTCAATAATATAATTCCTATAGCTGTCGGAATTAGAGCCGTAACAGAAGGTGTGTCTGATGACAAGTACCCCCAAGAGGATAATATTATCAAAGTAATTGCATTTATTAAACTTGCTATATGTGTTTTCATTTCATGTTTATTTTAAAGTATACTAAGGCAAAATTAAAATCTATTTTTTTATAAATTATCCCGCCCATATTCGGGATAGCAAATAATTCTATACCACGAATTGCAAGGTACAAAATCTTCACTAAGCCATATTTTCCTGGCAGTAAATTTTGAAGCCATGGTCCGAAAATATGGCGCAAACTTAACAAAAACTACTATTGAACCGAATACGCTCTAAAGCAAACTAGAAACTAAGAGATCACTCTTTGTTAGCATACGTTTTTTAGATTTATTACTGAATCATTAATTTTTTTGAAAAAATCATTTTTCCTTTAGAATCTTTGGCTGTTAAAAAATAGACTCCTCTAGTTAGATCTGCTATCTGAATTGATGGATTATGTGAGGTTTTTCTTAATATTCCAGCGGCATCATAAATTTCTACAACCGAAAAATCAATTCCTTTCAATTCTATGTAATTGGAAGTTGGATTGGGGTAAATACAAGCTTTCTTTAAATAGAGAGCATCAATATTTATCGTCGATTGCTCAAGTTTATAAAGAGATGGATTCCCACTAAAATGCTCTTCTGCGGTAAGATAGTATTCATTGGCTTGGAGGTGAGTTATGCCCTCTATCTGAATGGATGATCCAGAAGGTGTATCTAATAGATAACGATTAACTGTCCCGTCCGAAAAATCAGTTGAAGAAAAACCGTTTATCTCCACGACAAAAGGATAGGCAAAGGTATAGCCAGAGAGTAAAACGATATTTTCTGTATCATCATATGAGCCGCCTGTTATTAGTCCTTGAACGTCTATACTGTCTATTTTTTCTATTTGGTAGGTTCCGGGTGTTTTAGGTAAAGCGTAGATGTTAGTCCAATTATTTCCCCAGTTTTTAGTAAAAATGAATAGGCTGTCATTACAAGAGATTATCGCTTCTGCGTCAAAATTTGTAGAAAATGTACTTGGAGTAAAATTGGTTTGATCCAAGTAAGAAAAATTGATCGTATCGGCAGTGACAGTATCGTTAGGAGTCGTTAAATAATCTGAAATTGGTAGACGATAGATTTTGAGGTCATTTCTTGTTCCGCTATTATTTCCGAAATCAGCGATATATATATAGGCATCGTCATGACAAATATCCTCCCAATCAGTATTCGTAGCGTTTTCGATTACTACAGAACGGGTAATATTTCCAGAGACATCATCTAACTCATAGAGAGTGGGGTTTCCTCCGGAATCATTATGTGTAATGAGTTTTCCGTCTAAATAAATCAAGCCTGAGGACTCCTCAATAAAACTTTCAAGAGTTGTCACGAGTGATATTTGTTGTCCATGGCAGAGTGATGAGAAAGTGAACACAAAAAATAAAATGTATATTAATTTCATAATTGATTTTTTGCTTTTTAGTGAGATGTATGCTAACGTATGTGTATATGCACTAGTACATATATCCGCACTATATATTAAGGTCACTAATCTAGCAAATTTTTGATTGCACTCAGTTGATCTGCTCTTACATGTGTGTAAATTTCAGTAGTTTTAGATGATGAATGCCCCAGTAATGGCTGGATGTATCTGAGGTCTGTTCGTGATTCTAATAAATGAGTGGCGAAACTATGTCGGAGTATGTGAGGAGTTACTGAAATCCTGATACCTGCTTTTTTATCCGCTACTTTTATTACTTTCCTCCAAAATATCCTTCAAATAACCACCCTTTTGGTCTGTACTTTTTGAAGTACGTTCTTAAATCTTTCAGCATGTTGTCGTCTAATAGTATGCAGCGGTCTTTTCCACCTTTGGCATTTTTTACACCAGCCCCTTCTTCACTAAATATTCTCCAATCTGAACTGCATTAGTAGCAGCACCTTTTCTGAGGTTGTCTGTAACTACCCACATGTTTAAGGTGTTCGGTTGGCTTTCATCTCTGCGTATTCTTCCTACGAATACATCGTCCTTGTCATTCGCCATTAATGGCATGGGGTAGGTGTTGGTATCGGTATTATCCTGAACCGTTATTCCTTCGGTTTCGTGCAGCATCTTTCTCAGCTCTCCTAAATCAAAATCTTTAAGAAACTCCACATTAATGGACTCCGAATGACCGCCTGTTACAGGCACTCTAACTGCGGTAGCGGTAACATTAATAGAAGGGTCTAAAATCTTTTTGGTTTCTTTGGTCAGCTTCATTTCTTCCCTTGTGTAGCCGTTATCTAAGAATACATCACAGTGAGGAAGGCAGTTCATGTCTATTTTATAAGGATAAGCCATTTCGGTTTCCTTGCCAGCGCGTTCGTTTTCTAATTGGTTCACCGCTTTCACCCCAGTTCCAGTAATGGATTGATAGGTAGACACCACCGCTCTTTTTACTCCATATTTGTCATGCATAGGTTTTAGAGCCATTACCAGTTGAATGGTAGAACAGTTAGGGTTGGCTATAATTTTATCGGTAGCAGTTAATTCCGAAGCATTTATCTCTGGAACGATTAGTTTATGGTCTGGACTCATTCTCCATGCAGAAGAATTATCTATGACCGTACATCCAGCCTCTGCGAATTTTGGCGCCCATTCTAAGCTCGTTTCTCCACCAGCAGAAAAAATAGCGAGATCACACTTCATGTCTACAGCAGTCTGCATTCCCACTACAGCAAAATCATTTCCTTTATAGCTGATTAATTTCCCCACGCTTTTTTCTGAAGCTACAGGAACCAATACCTCCAATGGAAACCCACGCTCAGCCAAAACTTTTAATACCATCGTCCCCACTAATCCCGTGGCTCCTACTACTGCTACTTTCATGCTTTAAATAATTGATATAACGCAGACAAAACTAGTATATTTACCCCTCAAGAATGTTCAGCGATTTGAAAAAAGTAAACATCTACCTACGGTTAATTATTGTGTCTGTTGTCTGCGTTGCAACGCACACATTATCAGCACAAATACTTGCAGATGATTTCCAAGACGGAAACGTCACTTCTAACCCAACATGGGAAGGGAATACAGAGGATTTCACAGTCAACTCTAGCAGCCAACTCCAACTAGATGCTACGGCAGCAGGAATGTCATACCTCTCCACCCCAGTAGGTCAAAGCGCTCCTACAGAAACTGAGTGGAGGTTTTATATAAAGCAGAGCTTCTCTGGGTCAGATAATAATACGTCCAGGCTTTACTTGATGTCTAGCTTGCCAACTCTTGATTACACAGGAACTGGCGGTGCTTCAGTTCAGGGCTATTTTCTTCAGTTCGGTGAGGGCGGTTCAGATGATGCTTTAAGATTAGTCAGAAACGATTCAGATGGAACGACCACCGATATCGCTGAAGGAACGGCTGGGTTTGTGTCTAGCTCTTTTGAAATCACGGTAAAAGTGGTAAGAACAGCTTCGGGAGATTGGGAGATTTGGGCAGATGCTAATGCAGGAGAGGAATTCTCACTCCAAGCCACGGGAACAGATGCCACCTATAGTTTTGTAAACTACTTCGGTTGGGTATGTAAATACACTTCCAGTAATGCCGATAATTTTTTCCTAGACGATGTGTACATAGGAGAGCCTTTGGTAGATAACGAGGCTCCAGTTTTAACACAACTCACCGTGGATTCTGCTTCAGAGTTAACAGTAGAGTTCAATGAGCCTTTAAACGAAGTTTCAGCAGAAATACTTTCTAATTACTCAGTATCCAGCGGAATAGGGAGTCCTATGGCAGCCATATTTACTGCTCCTAATCGGGTAACGCTAACCTTCGGAACTAGCTTTCCGTCTGATGAACAATTGACCCTAGCAGTCACAGGAGTGACAGATGTCATAGGAAATGAAATCTCATCAACAGAAGAGCAGTTCACCTATTTCGAAATTAGTGAACCACAGCTAGGAGATATCATCATCAATGAGATTTTCGCAGACCCTACGCCTGAGGTTGGACTTCCAGATACAGAATGGTTGGAATTACACAACACTTCTGAAAACGCCTTTGATATATCGCTGTTGGAGTTTTATAATACCACTACACTAAACCCTATAGAGAGTTATGTCCTCCCTGCTGGAGGTTACGTTATTATTTCTAATGAAGCCGGAACCTCTGCGTTGCAAACTTTTGGAGAAACCGCCTCTGCAAGTTCATTTACTGCATTGAGTAATTCAGGAGATAGCCTTACGTTGGTATATAACGGAACTGTAATCGACAGGGTGGTGTATGAAGATGACTGGTATTCAGATGCTGTAAAAGACGATGGAGGATGGTCTTTAGAGCGTATAAATCCTAACGCATTATGCAGCAGCAGTCAAAACTGGATAGCGTCTAATTCTCCGCTCGGAGGATCTCCAGGAGCTCAAAATTCTGTAAATGATGAAACACCAGATACCGAAGCGCCTGCTATAATTTCGGCTTCTTTAATTAACGAGACCTTAATTTTCTTGCAAGCAGATGAAATTTTAAACGAGGTTTTAGAGATAACAAATTTCTCTATTTCTGGAGGATACGAAATCTCAGCCGTTCAGCTGACTTCCACAGCCAATGGGATTCTGGTAACTTTAGATGAGCCAGTGGAAGTAGGAGTGCCGTTTACCATCACCGTTTATAGCCTTACAGATTGTGAAGGAAATGAAAATACCTCCATTACGGAATGGCAAATAGCGTCAGGTTTTCCCGCAGAGGTTGGAGATATTATTATAACAGAAATTATGGCAGACCCTTCTCCACAGGTAGGGCTTCCCGAGGTGGAATATGCAGAACTCTATAATGCCTCTAATTTATTTATAGACATTTCAGATGCCGATTTTAGCGGAGCCACATTTACATCTTCTGTTATTCTAGCTCCTGGGGAGTATAGGGTGATTATGAGTGAAGAAGATATAGCGGGTAATTTTATTTTCAGCGGAGCATCTGGCATGACTGGATGGGGAAGTACTTTCCTTACTAATTCTGGTAAAGAGCTAATTCTAGCTACTTCAAATGGAGTGATAGATGAGGTGACTTATGACAATACGTGGTACCAAGACTCTGGTAAAGACGATGGAGGCTGGTCATTAGAGTTAATTAACCCTTCTCATCCATGCAGTGACAAAGCCAATTGGAGCGCTTCAGAAAGTGTTTTTGGTGGTTCTCCGGCGGAGCTAAACTCAGTGTTTTCCTTAGCTGAGGACACTCAAGCTCCTCAAGCAATATTGGTCTATGCTTTTCTCTCTAATTCCATTTTTATAGAATTTGATGAGCCGGTTAACGAATCTTCTTTTTCTTCTGCAGTAATTTCATTGAGTGGAGAGAGTTCTACCAGCATCACTGCGCAGGGTTTAAGAAGTATCATCGTTAATTTCCAAGAGGGATTGACTCCTGTTCTAGAGTTTACTCTATCCATTTCTGGTATAGAAGATTGTTGGGGAAATGCTATTGCTACGCAGGAAGTAATAATAGGCCTACCCGAACCAGCAGAAGCAGGAGATTTAATCATAAATGAAGTTCTTTCTAATCCACGCGGGTCAGGCTCGGATTATGTAGAGGTTTATAACAATTCCAACAAGATTATAAGTCTTCAAAACTGGCAGCTCGCCACTAGGAATGCTGGCCTCATAGACAGTCAAGAACTAATCACAGAGTTCCCTCTTCCTCTATTTCCAGGAAATTATGCGCTGCTCACGGAGTCACTGGAGGATGTAGCAGAAAATTACCCAAATGCGGCTGTGAATACGTTCATCGTAATGGACTTGCCGGCATACAGTAATGATGAGGGAGATGTGGTTTTACTACTGCCAGATAATGAAATTAGCGATGAGTTTGGGTATTCTTCAGACTATCATTTCGATCTTTTAGATGACACAGATGGAGTCTCATTAGAGCGGATTAGCTTTACTGTGCCTGCACAAAACTCAGACAACTGGTCAAGCGCAGCAGAAAGCGAAAACTATGGATCTCCTGGGTACAGAAATTCCCAAACCCAAGCCGAAACGACTGCTGAAGGAGCAGTTTCTGTTTATCCTTCAGTATTTTCTCCTGGTGGATCTCGGGATATAAATAACCTAGAGATTTCGTATTCATTTAGCGCTAACTCTCAAGCGGCTAGTGTTACTATCTATTCTAAGGATGGTGTGAAAACGAGAGCGTTAAAATCCAATATTCTCATAGGTTCTGAAGGGACTTTCTTTTGGGATGGAGCAGATGATCAAGGGAGAGCAGTTCCTACTGGAATTTATGTAATTTACTTCGAAGTATTTGGTTTAGATGGAAATGTACAAGGGTATAAGGTTCCTGCCACTGTAGCTTACAGGTAATGATGAGAGTTAATTTCACCGAAATACCCGCTCCGCTATTGAGGGAATCCTACTTGTTAGGAGAGCCGTGGATGTTTTATGTTTTGATATTTATAGGAGTGTTAACAGCGGGTACTCAGTGGAATTATTCTAAGAACATCAGAGAGATTTTTTATGCAGTCATAAATATTCGCATGCTCAGAGAAATACTGAGAGAAGAAATAGTTTTAACTAGCAGAACTAGCCAGTTGCTTATAGTTCTGTCTCATCTATCTTTAGCTGTGTTTTTTTACTTATCTCTTTCTTATTATGAGATAGGTATAGCTGGAGTATGCCTTTCAGGATTTTTAAAGTATCTGCTGATATTGACTATTATTACCTTCATTTACTTTGTTAAAATAGTAATAATCCGAGGGATGAGACTCCTGTTTAATGGGGATTATTCGCTTAGAGAATATGAGTTTAATTATGGCTTGCTTTTGAAGGTTGCGGGTCTCGGGTTGTTCCCGCTTAGTCTTTTACTGGCGTATTCTAAATTCATTCGTAGTGATGTTTTGGTAGTGGCAGGGCTGATTCTAATAGTAGCCAGTATAGTTTGGAGATGGGCTCGAGGCTGGTTAAACGCGGTGACAAACAGAATTTCTATTGTCTATATTATTTTATACCTTTGCACGCTCGAAATTTTACCTGCGGTGGTATTATTAAAAGTTCTGCTTGTCAGGTCTTAATAGTACTGCTCCTAAAACAAGAAAATGATGGAGGCTAAAGTAAAGGAAAAAGTTAAAACGATCTTAATTTCTCAACCAAAACCTGAGGGCGATAATAAGTCACCTTATACCGCTTTATCTAAGAAACACAAGCTTAAGATTGATTTTAGACCGTTTATTCATGTAGAGCCTACTCATGCTCAGGAATTCAGACAGAATAGAATTTCTATACTTGAGCATACGGCTATTATATTCACTTCTAGAGTTGCGGTAGACCACTTTTTTAGAATGTGTGAGGAGACGAGAGCCACGGTTCCTGATACCATGAAGTATTTCTGCTTAAGTGAGACTACAGCTTTTTATTTACAGAAGTATGTAGTGTATAGAAAGAGAAAAATATTTCACGGTAGAGTTACTTTCGCAGAGTTAGTGGAGATTATGAAGAAACACAAGCAAGAGAAATTCTTAGTTCCTTGTTCTAATCTTCTTAAGCCGAGTATCCCCGAGCTGCTTATAGAGAATAAATTTCACCACAGCATAGCTCCTATGTACAGAACGGTATGTAGTGACTTGAGTGATCTGGCAGATGTGAAGTATGATATGTTAGTTTTCTTTAGTCCTTCAGGTATAGAGTCGTTGATGAAAAACTTCCCTGATTTCAAGCAGGGAGATACAGTGTTGGCTACTTTCGGTCCTACGACTGCTAAGGCTGCTGAAGCAGCAGGATTAAGAATAGATGTTCTAGCTCCGCATCCAAAGGCTCCTTCAATGTCTATGGCTATACAGCAATACATAACAGGTAAATAAAAGGAGGTTACTTCTTCATTTACAACCAGTGAATTCACCTAGAAAACTTGAGAAAAAAGAACTTCTTTCCAGTAAGAAGTCAATCCAATCCATCTTTGACAATGGACGAATAATAAAGGCCTACCCGTTATTTATTTCGTTCGAGGTGGTTAGCTCAGAGCATTCTGAAATTAAAGTGCTTTTTTCTGTGAGTAAAAAAAGGCAGAAACTAGCTGTTCGTAGAAATGGAATTAAACGAAAGCTCAAAGAATCGTATCGACTCAATAAGTTACCTTTGCGAGAGTTCACTTTAAAAGAAGGGTTAAGTCTTAATCTTATGATTATCCAAGTAACCGGTGACGAAGTGCCTTATTCTACCATCGAAAAGAAAATGATAAAAGGCCTGTCTAAACTAAAGGAAAGTTTAATTAAATCGAATTAGATTCATGAGAAAGCTGACAAAGAGATTTTATATTAACCTGTTGGGTCTACTAGTGCTATTCTCGCTGTCATCAGCGGCTGTCGTTAAATATTTTGATGTTTCTAAAAACTTGGAAGTATTCACCACCCTTTATAAAGAGCTGAATCTTTATTATGTGGATGAAACTAATCCAGGAGAGTTAATGAAAACAGGCATAGACGCTATGTTAGAATCTCTGGATCCATATACCGTGTATTATCCAGAGTCAAGAATAGAAGATGCTCGCTTCATGCAGACCGGACAGTATGGAGGAATAGGAATAGATGTTGAAAGTATAGACGATAAGATTATTATCAATGAAGTTCTACAAGGTTTTCCCGCTGCGAGTGAAGGGCTAAAGCCGGGAGATGAAATTATCAGCATAGATGGTCAACTTCTCAAAGAGTTAAAGCCGGATCAGTTAGACGGCCTGCTTAAAGGAAATGTAGGAACCTCTCTAACCATTGCGTATAGAAGAGCCAATGAACAAAAAGAGGTTCTGCTAACTAGAGCACAGATTAAGATAAATGAAGTGCCGTATTTTGGTATGATAAACGAAACTGACGGGTATATAAAACTCACTAGTTTTACTAAAACATCTAGTATGAGCGTTCGCTCTGCTTTAATAAGTTTAAAGTCTAAAAGTGGAGCCCAAAGAATAGTTCTCGATTTAAGGGGGAATGGCGGTGGTCTTCTGAGGGAGGCAGTAAATATTGTAGGTCTTTTTGTAGATAAAGGAGAGCTAGTAGTAAGTACTAAAGGTAAAATAGAGAGCTGGAATAAGGTGTACGAAACTAAAGCAGCTCCTGTAGCTCCAGACATGCCCTTAATCGTCCTGGTGAATGAGAATTCAGCCAGTGCGTCAGAAATAGTAAGTGGAGCCCTTCAGGACTTAGATAGAGCCGTAGTGATTGGGAGACAAAGTTTTGGAAAAGGGCTGGTTCAACGGACCAAAGATTTAGTCTACAATTCTAAGATGAAATTAACTATAGCTAAATACTATATCCCTAGTGGAAGATGCATCCAAAGATTAGATTACTCCAATAAAGAAGATGGAAAGGCTACGGCCGTAGCGGATTCATTAATAAAACCTTTTGAAACTAGAAAAGGCAGACCCGTTTTTGATGGTAGAGGTGTAGACCCCGATGTTCTCATTGAGAAATCTGTTGAGAGTGAACTATTAAAAAGTCTGAAGACTAATTATGTGCTCTTTGATTATGTTACTGACTACGCGGCTAATTCTCAAAAGCCAGACACAGTAATTAATTTTGAGTACGAGGATTATGATGGGTTTAAGACCCGTGCTACTTCCGCTAATTTTGATTATTCCACAGCTTCTTACAAGAAAATGATGGAGTTAATAGAAGTAGCAAAAAAAGAAAACTACTTTACCGAAACACAGAATGAAATTGGAGCGTTGTCTACTAGACTAGCCCCAAATGTTTCTGCTGATTTAGACAGATATAAGTTTGAAATTCTCCCCGTATTAGAGAAAGAAATAGTGAAACGACTGTTCTTTGAAAAAGGAGAAATCCAATACAGCCTGCTTCATGACCCTTATATCAGTGAAAGCGTAAAAACGTTCAACTCGAATTACAGTTCTATTTTACAATAGGATAAATGGCCGGATTAATTCCATTTCTTACCTCTAAGCATTTAAATGTACTGTTTCTTACCGGAGCATTATTTATAGCCATAGGAATACCTTTTTCTCTAGTTATGATGAGTATGGGAACTATCGGAGTTTCTGTAGTGTATATTTTAGAAGGAGGGTTTAAAGAGAAATTCAGAAAACTGAATCACCCAGTTCTAAAGCCTATCATAGCCTTAATCCTATTACTTTTAGTCTCCCTCCTTTGGTCTTCCGATATCAAAACGGGAGTTAGAGTAATAAGAAAGGTAATACCTCTCTTGGTGATCCCCTTAGTTTTCTCTGGAATTTCATCTGTAAGTAAACGACAAATCAATCTATTGATCTGGGCCTTTGTGGCGGCCACAGCGTTATCCGTATTAATAAATATAGCCGTGGCTTTCAGCAGTGGCACGCTCACTCAAGGTAACCCTAGAAAAATCTCATTATTCGTTTCGCACATCAGGCTTTCTTTATACATAGTGTTGAGTATTGTTTGGGTTTGCTACTCCAATGTCCATTGGATTTTGAAGGTTTTAATCGTTTCTGTATTGAGTATGTTCGTTTTCCTCGCTCAAACATTCACGGGAATGATTTTGCTTTTTGTCATTTCTATGGCTGTTCTACTTGGAGTGTTGACCATAAATGGGAGTCAGGCTTTTAAGTATTTCAGATTAGTTTTCTCTACTCTTATCTTAATGGCTTTTGCGTTTTTAGCTTACACCACCTATGATTTTTATAATCCGAACTTTCCAGAAGCTACTCCGGAGTTTACCGAAAATGGTAAAAGATATAACCCTGAATTGGAAAACGGATTTATTGAAAACGGAAATTTCTTATGGAGTTATGTCAGTTTTTCTGAGTTAGATGAAGGGTTTAAGGCAGCTACAGGCCAGTCCGTTTGGGCTAAAAATAAGGATGGAAATGAGAGCTACGGAGTACTGATCCGCTATTTAAATAATAAAGGGCTTAAAAAAAATGCTACAGGCATAAGTCAGTTAGATTCTGCAGATTTTCAGCGCATTCTGCTCGGTAGCCCTTACCCCGATTTGTGGAAGTACAGAGGTTTCTCTAAGAGAGTAAGGGGGCTTCTTTTTCATTTAGAAAAGAGCAGGTTTAGCAAAGACTTCAGGGGGAATTCTATAGCAGAGAAGATCGTTTTTCAAACAGCAGGATGGAGAGCCTACCTGAACTCTCCGATCATAGGAGCCGGTACTGGAGACATGAAAGAAGCTTTAGCAGGTTATTATGATGAGGTCTACCCTAACTTGCCAGATGAGAGAAGGAGAAAACCGCATAACCAATATATTTCATACTTAGTTCTAGCCGGACCATTGGCACTCTTTTTATTAATCATGATTTTTGTACAACAGTGGAGAAATGTCCCGCCTGAGTTTGTAAACTTCGGTAAAGCATTTGTAATTATAGTGCTAGTCTCTTTTCTAGGAGAGGACACTATAGGGTCTCAAGCCGGAGTGACCTTTGTAGCTTTTTTTTCAGGGCTCTTGTTCTTGCTCAAGCCTAGAGATGAAAGTGAGTAATGAGGCGTTGCAATACTTAATTCTTTTGTGCCCTTATTTCTGCAAGAGTTTTGTATTTCGAATGTACTCCCCGAGCTGATATATTAGCTATTTGAAGCCCCAGGCTGCCATCGAGGAAACCTCGTTTTAGCACATACATTTTAATGAATTTAGCAGTTCCGCTTATGATAGGTTTTAAGGGTCCAAAAGCTTTTTTCGCATGAAACATTTTTTCGGCCGATAAATCTGCGTATTTCTTAGTGCGTGCTATGTGGTCTGCTTTGGAGTTGTAAGAATAGTGGAGTAAGTCGCCCGGAAGATGCTTAATCTTTAGTTCATCAGGAAGGTGAAGTGTTTCGTGCACGAAATCCCCAGTCCAATGAACATCACGCTTATTGAAAATTCTGACTTTTACATCTGGATACCACCCTGAGTGCCTTATCCATTTTCCGCAGTAGTTAGTTAGCCTGTTAAAACTATAGGTGCCTTCTAGACCTGATACTTTTTGAAGTAAGATCGATTTTTTAAGAGCGGGGCTAATTACTTCATCTGCATCTATACTCAAGATGAAGTCGTTTTTTGAAGCAGTATTTCCTAAGTTTTTCGTCTTAGCGTACCCCAGCCATTGAGATTCTAAAATTGAGGCTCCTAGTTCTCTGGAAATAGCTAAAGTCTTATCAGTGCTCCCAGAGTCTACCACCAAAACTTCGTCCACGACTTCTGCTAAAGACAAGATGCACCTTTCGATGTTCTTTTCTTCGTTTTTAGTGATTATTACGGCAGTAATTGAGGTATACATTAAGGGCAATAGTATAAAACTTATGCCAAATAATAAGGAGTCTGAATTATTTATTGAGGTAATCCTTTATGATTTTATAAAAACTTCTGTAAAAATGGACATTCTTGTTAATAAGAAATGTTTGAACAGCCCCGTGAGATGAGTAATTTTGTCTGTAAATAAATTGGTTATGAACGTACTTGTTTTAGGTTCTGGAGGTAGAGAACACGCCCTTAGTTGGAAATTGGCTCAGTCTTCTCAAATGGAGAAGTTATATATAGCGCCTGGAAATGCGGGAACAGCCACTGTCGGTGAGAATGTAGAGTTAGATCCTATGGATTTTGCGGGAATTGCCGAGTTCGTTGAAGCCAATAATGTCGGTATTATACTTGTAGGACCTGAACAGCCTTTAGTGGCAGGGATTAAGGATTATTTTCAAGCTCGACCAGAAATAAAGGCTTCAGTTATAGGTCCTAGCGCATCAGCCGCCAGACTTGAAGGGAGTAAAAGTTTTGCCAAACAATTCATGGTGAAGCATAATATACCTTGTGCTAAGTCAGAAACATTTACGAAATCTACTAAATCCAAAGCTTCTGGTTTTCTAGCTACGCTAAAGCCCCCTTATGTAATAAAGGCAGATGGTTTAGCTGGAGGAAAAGGAGTGGTGATTTGTGAAACACTAAAAGAAGCTAAGACAGTAGTGAAAGACATGCTCATAAATGGAAATTATGGAGATGCAGGTAAGAAAATAGTTATAGAAGAATTTTTACCCGGAATAGAGGTTTCTATGTTTGTGGTTACAGATGGTTCTGGATATAAAATACTGCCTTCTGCTAAAGATTATAAGCAAGTAGGAGAGGGAAATACAGGGCCGAATACAGGTGGGATGGGAGCTATTTCTCCAGTGGCTATTGTAAGCAGGGAGTTTATGGAGAAAGCAAAAAATCAAGTAATTATCCCTACGCTAAAAGGCTTAAGAGCAGACGGGATTGACTTTGAAGGGTTTGTTTTCTTTGGTCTTATGAAAGTTGGGGGTGATCCTTATGTTATCGAGTATAATGTGAGACTCGGGGACCCTGAAACCGAAGTCATTATTCCTAGAATAAAATCAGACTTACTTCATATTTTGGATGGTGTAGCCACTAAGACTTTATCGGAGTGTGATGTGGAAATAGATGAACGAACAGTAACTACAGTAATGTTAACCGCTCAAGGGTATCCTGATAAGTATAAGAAAGGAGAGAGTATTACTGGGCTAGAGAATGTTAAAGACTCTATCGTATTTCATGGAGGCACGAAATTAGATTCTGGTAAAATAGTTTCTAATGGAGGCAGGGTTATGGCTGTGACTTCTTACGGTGTAGATATACCGGGGGCGCTGAAAAAATCATATAAATCAATCGATTTAATAGATTTTAAAGGAAAGTCTTACAGAAAAGATATTGGTTTTGACTTAGTAAAGGAAAAAGCATAGCTTAGAGGTAAACAATGCTAGAATAGAGCCGCTTACTTAAGCGTTCCGTTGCTTTTAGCTTTCTTGTTATATTTCTGTTGCATAGATAACCAAAGAAATAAACCAAGAACGCCTACCCCTATAAATGCGTAGTTTGGTAACTGACCTAAAGGAACTAAGACCGTATCGAAAGTCCATGTAAGTAATTCACCTATTTCTCTTAAAATGCTGTTCAAATTCATGACTAAAAATTTCATCGCGAAAGTACAAAAGTTTGTAATAATTTCAGCACTCGAAAATGACACGAAATAGATTAGTTTTTTCACAGCCTTATTTAGAGTACCTCTTGCCTTTATTGAGTGCCCTCATTTTTATTCCTGTCTTGTTTAATACGGATGTTATCTCTGTAGGGAATACACTAAAGATTTTTGGTGAAGATTTCGAAGGGAATTATTTTAATTCAGGAGGAGTCATTTATGCTGTTTGTACTTTATCTACTTTACTTTTAAGTTGGGCATTGAATAATTTGATTAATAATCATGACTTACTCTATAAGTCTAATTATTTACCATCTCTTTTAGCGGTCATTTATACTGCAGCACTAGTCTATACTGAGGGGTTGAGCACGGCCTTGATTAGTATGCCATTTATTTTATTTTCTTTAACTAGCCTTCTGAGTAGTTTAGGTGAATTGGGGCGGCTGAGTTCTGTTTTTAATTCGGGTTTTTTCTTAGGTTTAGCCATTCTCCTGGATTCATACGCTATGGCAGCGATACCTATTTATTTAGGTACTATAATTCTATTTAGGCCGATTGAATTTAGAGGTGTTTTCGTCTTTCTCTGTGGAGTGACGAATGTTCTCTTCGTCCTAGTGTTGATGGAGGTCATTTTTAGAAGTGACCTGCCTGAAGTTAAAGATTGGATTGGTTTCTATCCAAGTGTTCAAATTCAAAGCATACCATTTGTTTCATGGCTATTGATAGCAAATTATTCATTGTTCTCAATGTTGGGATTGATTTGTTTGCCTTCTTATATTGGAGGGATGAGTAATAAAGCAAAGGAAAAGGGAAGGGTGTTACTGATTGGCTTTTTTATTCTTCAACTTTTTGTAAGTTTTGCAGGGTATGGATACAGTCAAGATTGGTCATTCTTTTATTTTGTGCCCAATATTGTTTATTTCTCTGTTTTAGCATACTTGTCCATCTCGAATAGGTACTTGAGTGGAGTGCTTAATGCTTGTCATTTGATCTTAATCGGAATTATTGCTTACCATTTAGCCGCAAATTAAAGAACCAATTTTTTTTTCTCTCGTATAAAAGATTGCAGATGTTACTGTCTGTTAAATTACGTTCAAATGAAAAAACAATTAATCTTTGCCAGTTTTCTTCTAGTATTAGCTTTTCAAGGCATTTCTCAGCACTCTCTGTTCCCTAGTATACAAGGTGTTGGAGATTTTGATTTTGAAATTAATACTGGTGTAGAGCTCTTGATAGAAGCGGATCCTTCCATTCTTCCCGGACAGAATGATTTGTTTCCTGAGGTAACATCAGTAATATCCGGTGAATGGGGGTCTTCTGATACATGGGATTGTAGTTGTATTCCTGACAATCAAAATTCTGTAACTATTTCTGCAGACCATAGTGTTAGCTTTAATTCAGATATTGAGGTGTTTACTCTTCATGTTACAGAAGACGCTGAGCTGGTTGGCGAAGCAGAAAACACTATTACCATTAATGGAGATATAGCATTTTATGGTTCTACTGTGCTAACTGATGTTGATATCAGTTTTGGGGGAGTGACAGACCAAACGTTATTTGGTAATTGCTATATGGAAAAACTATTTTTCACTGGGACTAACGATATAAATTTGGAAGGTAATTTATTTATTACGAAAGAAATTTGGGTTGGTGGAGCTACTCTAAATACAAACGGAGCTCTAAACTTATCTTTTAATGGAGAAGGAATAGGTGAAATCGCTCCTATTTTTAATGGAACTATAAACGGGAATATTTCCGTGTCTATAGAAATAGAGACTACCGCTTCGGGTTGGATAAGCCTTGCTTCGCCTGTCGCTGATGCCAACCTTAGTGAAATTGTAGATGATTTTGTAACTACCGGTTTTATAGGGGCGGACTATCCTTCTTATCCCTTTACGAGCATAAGGTATTACGCAGAGGAGTCTAATGATGTTAGCACTGATTATGTAGGGGTGGAGTCCGCTAACGATTTGATGGAAATAGGCAAGGGTTATTACGTCTATACTTCTACTGGAGACTATATTTTCGATACTAATGGCGCACCTAACCTTGGTGAGGTTGATATTCCAGTAAGTTTCACTAATAATGGTAATCCAACTGCTGATGGCTTAAATTTAGTTGGAAATCCTTACGCGGCCGCTCTTAACTGGGATAGCCAAACAGGATGGGATAGAAATAATTTAGTAGGGGCGCTTTATGTTTGGGATGTTTCTCGAAAGCAATTTAGAACATATTTAAACGGATTAGGGGTGAATGGAGGTTCTGCTTTTATTGAGCCATTAGAATCGTTTTGGGTAATGGCAGTAGGAGAAAGTCCTTCGTTAAGCTGCAATGAATCTTCTAAATCTTTGCATAGTTCAGATACTCAAGAGTCATTACAGAGTATTTCTGTAACTATAAGCAACGGGAATTGGTCTGATGATTTAGCAATTACCACAAAACCAGAGGCCACTATGATGTTCGAACCAGCATTAGATGCATTAAAGTTTTACGGAGATAACTCTGTGCCTAATATCAGTACCTTATCCTCAGATAATGTGAAATTAGCTATAAATAGTATTCCAGAATTTTCTGAAGCACAGGATATTCAAATGATGGTGAACATTCCTACCGAAGGAAATTATACACTCTCATTCGAAGGTGTAAATGAATATATAACTAATCAGTGTATAGGATTTGAAGATTTAATTACGGGTGAACTATATGATTTAGCGGTGACCACAGAAATAGCATTTTCAAGTCTCGTAGTTGAAGATGAAATAAGATTTCTCTTTCACATTGGGTCTCCGGTTAGAGCAGAGCCCACTAGTGTTTCGTGTAACGGAGGCGATGATGGTGTTATCGTTGCCGAAGGTGCTGGAGCTGGACCTTGGGCGTATAGATGGTTTGATCAAGAGATGAATTTTCTAGGAGAAGCTATAGATGAATTTTCAGAGTTTGCTATAACAGGTTTGCCGGCAGGTGATTATACATTAGAGGTCGGGAATAACGACTATTGTGGAGCTTTGGTTTTACAGGTTAATGTTTTCGAGCCAGAGGAACCACTAGAGGTTTCCGAGGTAGTTTACGATATCGCCTGTGAAGAAGATGGTACTGGAGAAATTGTTTTGAACATAACAGGCGGAGTTCAGCCTATAGACGTCCAGTGGGATAATGAGCTAACAGGAGCGAATATTGAACAGTTAAACGCTGGAGATTATACCTATACCTTAACAGATGCGGCTGGCTGTGTAAGAACAGAAACTTTAATTGTTCTAGAGGCGGGAGATGTCTCTGTTGATTTTACTGTGGAACAATTAATTACTTTGGATGAGTTCAATCAGGCGGAAGTTCCATTTTTGAATCTATCAGAAGGAACAACTCTTTATGAGTGGAATTTTGGTGATGGCTCTCCACTAAACTCTGAAGAGTCTCCAATACATGTTTTCACGCAGCCTGGGTTTTTCACAGTGTCGATGTATGCCAGCAATGGAGAGTGTGATGATTACCATCAAGTAGTAATAACCGTTCAACAATATAGCGCAATTGAAGAGTTAGATTTTTCAGAGTCTATAAGCATAGCAACAAATGGCAATAATATCACCATAAATAGTAATGCCAGCCTCTCACAGTCCGCACAAGTTTTTGTTTATGACCTTTTAGGCAAGGTGATTAATTCAGAAAAAGGAGTTTTAGGAAACGGAAATGCGATTCAATTGGATTTGAAAAAGGCAACAGCACTTTATATGGTGTCTGTGGTCAATCTAACTACGAATGAAAAAACAGTAAAAAAGATTTCAAGATTTTAGCTTAACAAGGCAATATATGCCAGGAATATGGTTCTATTAAAACCTCACTGATTCAGTGAGGTTTTTTTGTTTCAAGCAATTGTACTGTTTTATGTCAGTTGGTTTCTCATCACAAGAACTGTTGAAATGTGATAGGGTTTAGTTCTTTAAAATCTGAACATATAGCAGTACTTTTGTGAGCAAAATCAGACAAATGAAATTTGGTGTAATTACTTTTCCTGGATCTAACTGTGATCAAGATATTATTTACGTTTTAAGAGATGTTTTAATGCAGCCTGTAGAGGAGCTTTGGCATAAAGACACTGATTTGAAAGGGTGTGATTTTATTATTCTTCCTGGAGGATTTTCTTATGGTGATTACCTTAGAAGTGGAGCTATAGCTAGATTCTCTCCAATAATGAGTGAGGTAGTAAAGCATGCTAATTCAGGAGGATATGTAATGGGTATTTGTAATGGATTCCAAATATTATGTGAGTCTGGTCTGCTTCCTGGAGTGTTAAGGCACAATGAAAACCAAAAGTTTATTTGTAAAAACGTACATCTAAAACCAGCTTCTAGTTCTACGATTATCACTGAAAATCTAGATGAATATAAAGCGTATAAAATTCCTATTGCTCATGCAGAAGGAAATTATTTTGCTACGCCAGAGCAGATGAAAGAAATTGAGGATAACGACCAAGTTCTTTTTAGATACTGTAATGAAGAAGCACAAGTCACGAGCGGTTCTAATCCTAATGGTAGCTTAGATAATATCGCTGGAATTTGTAATAAGTCTAAAAACGTTTTCGGTATGATGCCGCATCCAGAAAGAGCTGCGGATTTCGAACTGACAAGCACAGATGGTCGTGAGATTTTCGATGGAATGCTAAAAGCGGCTTTAGTATAACGAAAATTAAATAACGAGTTCACCCACAATTCTGGGATAAATACATAGTTATTAGAACTTACCTTTGTTTAAGTATCTTTATTATCAATATGAGCGAATACATAGCCGGCCCACTTTTATCCAAAATAAATCTTCCTGAAGATTTAAGGAAAAATATTTCAAATGAAGAACTAGTTCAAGTTTCCAACGAACTAAGACAATATATTATAGATATAGTTTCCGAAAGAGGTGGTCACTTCAGCGCTAGTCTCGGAGTTGTAGAACTGACCGTAGCGTTGCATTATGTGTATAACACACCTTATGATCAGTTGGTTTGGGATGTAGGTCATCAAGCTTATGGACATAAAATTCTAACAGGAAGAAAGGATATTTTTCATACAAATAGAGTTTATAACGGATTAAGCGGATTCCCTAAAAGATCTGAAAGCGAATACGACACTTTTGGAGTAGGTCATTCATCTACTAGTATATCTGGAGCATTAGGCATGGCGGTTGCCAGTAAAATTAAGGGAGAAGACAGGAAGTGTATAGCTATAATAGGTGACGGAGCGATGACCGCTGGTCTTGCTTTCGAAGGATTAAACCATGCTGGGTCATTAAGTAACGATTTACTGGTAGTGCTCAATGATAACTGCATGAGCATAGACCCTAACGTAGGGGCTCTTAAAGAATACCTCACAGACATTACCACATCTCATACCTATAACAAAGTAAAAGATGAGGTTTGGAACTTACTGGGTAAAGTCAGTAAATTCGGTCCTAATGCTCAGAGCATAGCCCAGAAAATACAGGATGGAGTAAAGTCAGCTCTGCTGCAGCAGAGTAATTTATTCGAATCATTAAATTTTAGGTATTTCGGTCCAATAGATGGTCACGATGTGGAATATTTGGCTAAGGTATTAAAGGATCTAAAAGACATTCCTGGACCCAAAATTTTACACTGTGTAACTAAAAAAGGAAAAGGTTTTCAGCCTGCAGAAGATGGTTCACCTACTCAGTGGCATGCTCCAGGGATTTTCAATAAAGACACTGGAGAAATAGTTAAAGTAGTTCCCAAAAGCCCAGAGCCTCCTAAGTATCAGGATGTGTTTGGACATTCTATTATAGAGTTAGCAGAGAAAAACGAGAAGATAGTAGGAGTTACTCCTGCTATGCCTACAGGTTGTTCACTGAAATTTATGATGGAAGCTATGCCCGATAGAGCTTTTGATGTGGGAATAGCAGAGCAGCATGCAGTAACTTTCTCAGCAGGAATGGCTACTCAAGGATTAATTCCATTCTGTAATATCTACTCTTCATTTATGCAGAGAGCTTATGACCAGGTTATTCATGATGTAGCTATTCAAAACTTAGATGTAGTATTCTGTTTAGACAGAGGAGGATTAGTAGGAGCAGATGGTCCTACTCATCATGGAGCTTATGATCTAGCTTTCATGAGGTGCATTCCTAATATGATCGTTTCTTCTCCTATGAATGAGGAAGAATTAAGAAACCTGATGTTTACTGCTCAGGAAGGTCACGGCCCATTCTCTATAAGGTACCCGAGAGGAAAAGGGGTGATGACAGAATGGAAGACACCGTTTAAGAAAGTGAAAATCGGTACAGGTAGAAAAGTAAAAACTGGAGAAGATATAGCCGTATTAACTATAGGTCCCATAGGAAACAATGCGCTTACCGCATGTACAAGCATGGCAGAGAAAGGGATAAGCGCTGCTCATTATGATATGCGCTTTGCAAAGCCAATAGATGAAGTATTACTTCACGAAGTATTCTCTAAATTCAAAAAAGTAATCACTGTAGAAGATGGATGTATCCAAGGTGGTATGGGGTCTGCTGTGATTGAATTTATGGCAGAGAATAACTACTCAGCTCACGTAACTAGATTAGGAGTTCCAGATAAGTACATAGAGCATGGAACACAGGCGGAATTATATACCGAGTGTGGTTATAACACCGCTGACATAGAAAAAGCCATAGCCGATATGGTAGCTGTTGGATCCAAGCAAATGGCTATCTGATTTTTTTAAGAGAAAGACTTTGGTGAGAATGCCCATTTCTTTTGTTTTTTTTAAATACCTTCCAACGCCAAGTGCTGATTGATTTTTTTTCAGCAAAAATTTCTAGTAGTCAGTCTAATCTCATAAATCAAAAGATGGAAGAAATCATAAATAAAGTAGCACTAGCAGGATTGGTTTCTTTAGACATAAAAGATTTCTACCCTAAGGGAGTGAGGGCCACCATAGATTTAAAAGCCCAGTTATGGCAGGAGTTAGTCCTTAAGGAAAAAGACTTTAGGGTTTGGGTAAAAGAGACTGACTGGACTGAGTATGAAGGAAAGCACGTAGGGGTGTGGTGCTCTGCAGATGCTATAGTTCCTACTTGGGCATTCATGTTAGTAGCTTCTAGTCTAGAGGGTATAGCTAGCTCGATTACATTCGGAGATAGAGAATCCTTAGAAGCAGCGGTGGTACAGAACCACATTCAAAATCTCGATTTATCGGAGTATAAGGACCAGAGAGTTATCGTGAAAGGCTGTTCTGATATCTCGGCAGCAGAAGTAGCATTTTTAGAGCTAACCAAAGCATTAAAGCCAGTGGTAAAGTCACTCATGTTTGGAGAAGCTTGCAGCTCAGTGCCGGTTTATAAAAGGCGTTAATAAAAACACTTGAAAAAGCAAGGCATTTGGCGGTTGGTTCTGTAATTTCAGAGCTTTAATTTACCTACACATGCTATCTCAAGACAAAGAAAAGAAACTCTTCTTATTAGATGCTTTTGCACTCATTTTCAGAGCTTATTATGCGTTTATAAAAAACCCACGAATAAATTCTAAAGGGCTGAATACCTCAGCCATGTTCGGTTTTACCAATACACTCTTAGAGATTATAAATAACGAGAAGCCTACTCATATAGCAGTAGTGTTTGACCCTCCAGGTGGTTCCAAGCAGAGAAAAGAAGATTTTCCGGCTTATAAAGCCAATAGAGAAGAAACCCCTAATGATATCATACTCTCGATTCCGTATATAAAAAGAATCATAGAAGGATTTAATATTCCATGTTTAGTAGCTCCAGGATTTGAGGCAGATGATCTTATAGGAACCTTAGCCAAGCAGGCAGAAAAAGAAGGATATACCACCTATATGATGACTCCCGATAAAGATTATGCTCAGCTAGTATCGAGCAATATCTTTATGTACAGACCAGGTAGATTTGGAAACCCGGCTCAGGTTTGGGGAATAGAAGAGATTCGAGAAAAATTTAATGTGGAAGACCCCATTAAGATTATAGACTTACTTGGCCTTATGGGCGATAAGGTAGATAACATACCTGGAATACCTGGGATTGGTCCTAAGACAGCATCCAAATTGCTGAAAGAATTCGGAAGTGTAGAAGGTATTATAGAGAATGCAGACAAGCTTAAAGGAAAGCAAAGAGAAAACGTAGAGAATTTTGCAGAGCAGGGAATTGTGTCAAAGCAGTTAGCTACCATAATCTTAGATGTGCCTAATGAAGTAAACTTCGATGTGCTAAACTTAGAGGAGCTAGACAAAGATTTACTAAGAGATGTCTTCACTGATTTAGAATTTAGAACCCTTAGCAAAAGAATTTTAAACGAAGAGATTCAGTCTGTT
>CESE01037247.1_pt1 | contig 46274 bp, 44 predicted proteins | sample 350271 | NCBI WGS metagenome assembly CESE01 (sample SAMEA2621536, study PRJEB7988) | marine metagenome | isolation source: saline water (ENVO:00002010), including | reverse complement strand
TGATGAAATTATGCTTTGTATTCAGCCTGGAGAGCATGGCTCTACATTTGGTGGTAATCCACTAGCATGTGCTGTTGCAACGGCTGCATTGCAAGTTGTGGCTGATGAGAATTTGGCAGCTAATGCAATGGAATTGGGTAAGTTGTTCAGGTCTGAATTAACAACATTTGCGGAGACATGTGATTTGGTTACATCGGTAAGAGGTAAAGGACTTTTGAATGCGGTTATTATTAACGATACAGAAAATAGCAGCACAGCATGGGATGTTTGTATGGCTTTGCGGGACAATGGTTTGTTGGCAAAACCAACTCATGGAAATATCATTCGATTTGCACCTCCATTGGTAATTACAAAAGATCAATTGTTAGAGTGTACTGAGATTATTAAAAAGACTTTTTCGGAGCACAAGAAGTAGGATTATATTCCCTTCTTTCTTAGGTACTTTTCATAATGGCAAGTATGTAATTATTTCTTTTTTCTCAATCCACAGGTATTTTACTTTGTCTTAACACAAAGTGTATCACTTTGCGAATCCTTCTCAGCGACTGAAAGGAGGTAAACGCTCTTCGAAAAAGCGAAGTTCGGCCGACCACCTTATCCTTCACTCTCTCGCGCATGCGGGAATCTGTCTAACTATTTTAGATTCCCGCATATACAGGAAGGACCCTAATTTTATTGTTTAGGGTTAATTAGTGAGGTTTATTACTTCCAGCAATAGCTATTGAAATAGGAAATTAAAATTCAGCCAAAGAACGAGGCAAGTTCTTTGTTTTACCAGTATAGTTGCGCTCCTTGCGATGTTTTGCATTGCAGGGCTGTCTTATTTTTACTAAAAGCTTTTTTACCTCCACAAGTTTGGTGAGAAGGCTTTGCTAAGTTATTTCCTTTCAGAGCTTTGGTCAATAGAGGACAATCTATTATAGCAGACTGAGCTAGGGGGGAGACGAGGAGAAAACGGCATGTGGCGAAGAAATAATCTAAATAATATTCTCTGAAAATTGACTAATTGCGTTGAATTCTCATTCCAGCAGGAAGGAAATAAAAACTAATACTTCACAAAAATCTTACGCTGCAGATAATCGCCCCGAGTAAGTTCAAGAACATAAAATCCTGCACTCAATTTTAGATTATTCACTCGTACTGAAACGTTTCCAGTTTGAAATCCAAAATCTTGCGATAACAGTTCAATTCCTGAATAATTAAAAATCGAAACTGAAATAGGTGTCGATTGTAACTCAAGGAATTCTATGTAAATAAAGTCATTTGCTGGATTTGGATAAAATCGAAAATCGCGAATCAATTTTTGATCGAATTGCTGAGGAAGGTATTTTTCCGCTAAGATTTCATATGCTTTTTTAAAGTCTGGTATTCCATTTCCATAATCAAAATCAGGATTATCATATCGATCAGATGAAGCTTCAATTGCCCTAAAAATAGCATTGTTAGAAGCTTTTGGAAAGGCCTGAACTAAACAGGCGGCAGCACCAGCTATAGTAGGAGCAGAGAAGGAGGTTCCATTACTTTTACCTGCAGCACCAGTTCCATCACCAACAACAACTCCAGCACCTACAGCGCTAACGTTTGGCTTTAATTGTCCAGCTGCATTGGGCCCACGACTAGAGAAAGCGGCAATATTTCCAATGCTATCAGTTGCACCAATTGCCAAAACATACATTCCGTCGGCTGGGGCAATTATGTATCTCCAAGGCCGTGTTCCAGAATTTCCTGCACTGTTTACTACTAAAATACCTTTTCGGAATGCAGCATTCGCAGCGCGAGTTACTACTGTTGTTTTTCCGTCTAAGTCGGCATAAGTATGTGAAGTAGTCGAGTCATCAAATAAAGAATATCCTAGGGATGAGTTTATAATATCTACTCCAACACTATCTGCAATTTCAGCAGCTCTAGCCCAATTGTATTCTTCTAGTTCTGTTTCAGAAGCATTGTCTTCCGTTCTGAATAAGTAAAATGAAGCTTCTGGTGCTGTACCAGTCATAGTATCTTTGCTTAATGCTGCGATAGTACTTAATACAGCCATTCCATGCCCACCATGAGGAATTGCGTTGTCATCGCCCTCCACAATATCAAACTGACCGAGAATCCGTCTTTCATTCCATAAATGACTAAAAATAGGGAAGGTGTCAACGTGCTTAAATCCATTGTCAAAAATGGCCATTGTAATTCCTTTTCCCCTAAACCCAAACTCATGAAGTATCGGAATATTAATGAGTTCGGTTTGTTGGCTAGCTAATCCATAATTGTATTGATTAATAATGTTCAGTGGAACAGACCGCCTGCTTGCTTCAGCAGGAGTTTTAATGATTTTGACAAGCTTAACGAAATCGAATGCTAAGTAGTTGTCTTTAACTGAAATATCTGAAGACGAAACGACTATTCCGTTTTGCCATTTAAGTGCATAATGAAAATGCGTATTGCCAATTTGACTAATGCTTTGAATCCATTTTTTTGAAATGGGGATATCCTCCGATGTAATGGCAAGGTTGGATTTAGCTCTCCGGTCCATAGATTTCTGACTTAAGAAGCTGAGTGGATTGGTTATCTCGTTATTCTTTTCCTTTTCTTCAAACGCTACAAAAAAGTAATAGGAATCATTTTCCTGTGCAGAAATATCTCTAAAGAATAGGCTAAATAAAAGTACGATTAGGATCAGTCCAAGTCTATTGCTGACCATATTCAATAATTTTTTTTGTAAGCACAAATCCACTATCTAAGGGTATATCAGTTACTTCTCCAGTAGTAAAGCGTTTAACACGCTTTTCGTATAAATATATTAAACCAACATCTTGAGCGTATTTCTCTTCGCCTATTTCGGTGTTTAATTGCAGCGGATCAGTTTCATTGAACTTTTCTATGGTAATAACATTATTGAAGGTATTACCTAAGATAGTTTCAGACTTCAAATTTGTTATGGTGTATTCTTCTTGGTCCAATGAATTACGTGTATTGCTATTCCAGCTTATACCAGTTTTTATTGGAAATATAAGGATAATTTTGGGTACGTTATTTTTATTTTCTTCAACGGTAAAATTGTCTTTTTGGAATGACCACAACAGGTTATCTAGCCAAAAAGGATCAACAAGTTTTAGTTTTTTTTGATCTAAAACGCTTGTTCGAGTTTCATTTTCAACTTGATAATTACCAAGAATAGTTTCTTTTATGAAATACTGAAAAGTATCAACACGCTCAGTGAAATCATTAAAAACAATACTGTCCACCTGGAATATTCTGTAAAAGTCAGCTGAAGTTTGGTAGTACTTCAATCCAATGTCCACAATTTCTGTTTCTGATTTTTTACAACCAAACAACATAAATGTGCAAACAAATATGAAGATCAGAGTTCTCAATTAATCTTCCTTTATGATGGTTTGGGGAATAGTTACTTTAATTGAGTCTTGTTGGTTTTGTTTTGCTTCTTGCATAGCTTTTGCTTCCTCAGGTGTAAAAGCCTTCTTTAAGAAGCCATTTCTGTAAACCTCGTAACGTTGTACTTTTCCGTCTGAACCAAAGTACGTCCAAGTGCCTTCTTGAACAGCCATTTTGTAACTGCCAATAATTTTAATTGCACCGTTTGTGTGAAAGTGTTTCACTTTTCCATCGGGATTTCCATCTACAAAATTTGCTTGGAACTTCGGTTTTCCTTCTGGAAAAAGATCTTGGAGTTGACCGTGTTTTACTCCATTTCTATTCACATAATCTCGAGCAACTCTGCCGTCTTTGTAATAGATTCTAGCTGGACCATTTTCTTTTCCATTTTCAAAATATTTCTGAGCTGAAATAGTACCGTCAGAATCATAAAACTTCCATTTTCCTGAGCGCTGCTGATTGTAATACTTTCCTTCCGCCATTTTAACTTTGTTAAGATGGTAAAAGACAACATCGGCGCTGTCGGTGGAGTTGTCGATTACTGTACTCAAATTTCCATAGTTGTCGTAATAGTTAAAGACTCCTATTGGCTGATTGTTTTTAAATGACCCAGAATACCTGATATTTCCATTTGAATGCAGCCCTTGCCAATGGCCTTGTTTAAGGCCGTTTGCATCGGTAAGATTTGCTGCTTTTGTAGCATCTATTTGAGCTACAAGAACAAACGAAAAGGTCATTATAATAAAGGTGGAAATCAGTTTAGAGATCATTTTTTAAAATTACAATACTTTACAACTCAATAACTCTTGTCTATCCAATTTCCCTACCAAAATATCACCTTTTTCAACTTTGCTTACACCAGCTGGAGTACCTGTGTAGATGAGGTCACCTATTTTAAGCGTCATAAACTTACTTATGTAAGATATGATTTGATGAATACTAAAAATCATATCACGTGTGTCACCAGACTGCTGCAAATTTCCGTTTTTCAAGAGTTCAAACTTCAAATCGCCATTTTTTAGGGGTTCTGCTGAAACAAATTTTCCCAGTGGAGCTGAACCATCAAATGCTTTGGCAATTTCCCAGGGAAGACCATTTTTCTTACAATTCTGCTGCACATCACGCGCTGTAAAATCCAATCCCATGGTCATTTCAGAATAATACTTGTGAGCGAATCGTTCTTCTATGTGCTTTCCCAGTCTATTTATTTTAATAACCAATTCCAATTCATGATGCACATCATTTGAGTGATTTGGAATAAAGAAGGGCGCATTATTTCTAAGTAATGATGTATCGGGTTTCAAGAAAAATAACGGACTAGTTGGAACTGCATTATTGAGTTCTTTTGCATGATCGGCATAGTTTCTTCCAATGCAAATAATCTTCATTAGATAGCTTCTTTGATTTTCTTTAAAATTTTCTTAGTGTACAAAGGAAAATCTCCTCCCATCATCCAACCATAATAACCAGGCTCTTTTTTTAATACTGTGGCTACCGGAATATTTTTATGTTTCCCGAAATTAAACACTATTTCATTTTCTGCATTGTAAACGAAGCGTCCAGCTAAATCGGCAAAATTTTGTTGACGAGAATATTCAGCTAAGAAATCAATGTCATTTTCTAAGTCCGAATATCGATCTAATTGCGCTTCCAGAATTTCATGAGTAGCACTAATATCAGCTTCCGCGGAATGCGCAGCGTCAAGTGGTTTATCGCAATAGAATTGAAGTGCTGCCTCCAGCGTTCTTTTTTCTTTTTTAAAGAATATACCTTGAACGTCAATTAGACGCCTTCCTTCAATAGAAAAGTCTACTCCAGCTCTTAGGAATTCTTCAGCCAATAACGGAACATCAAATCGATTGGAGTTATATCCGCCTAAATCACAATCTTGAAGCATTATGTAAAGCGATTTAGCCAGTTTATCGAAAGTGGGCGCGTCCTTTACATCTTCGTCAGTTATACCGTGAATATCGCTCGACTCTTTAGGAATAGGCATTTGAGGGTTTACCCTTCTTACTTTCATGTCTCGTTGACCGTCAGGTCTTATTTTAAGAACTGCAATTTCGACTATTCTATCGGTAGCTACATCTATTCCAGTTGTTTCTAAATCGAAGAAAGCAATTGGCTTTTCAAGTTTTAATTTCATGGTATAAAAGTAAAAGCCCTCTCGATAGAAATCAGGAGGGCTTAGTAAATTTTATTAAGAATGTTATTATTGAATTCTTATTTCAACTCTTCTGCCATATTCAGCAGGCATATTAGGTGGAGTTGGAATAGTTTCTCCATATGCTTTACTAATAATGAGCGATTTAGAAACACCGTTTGCAACTAAATAATCAACTGCAGCTTGTGTTCTTTTTTCTGACAATATCATGTTCGCAACAGAAGGACCCGAAGGATCAGAGAAACCTCTTAAATCAACTTTAACTCCCGGATTTGCTTTAGTATATGCTATTATCTCATCCAATACTTTTCTAGCTTTTTCTTCCACTGAAGAACCTCCAGAATTATAAGTAATGAAGCGGAACATGTTAAGTTGTTCTAAACCAAAATCAACCCGTCTGTTTTTTGAACGATTCTCAGGGTTATCTGAACCATCTGCATTTTTACCATCTGCTTTCGGCTTAGTTTCTCCAAAGTAATCGTAATGCACTCGGTAAGGATCAGCACCATCTTTAACTAATTCGTTTAAAACAACCAATGCTCTTTGTTTAGACACTTCTTCGTTTACGTCATCTGAGCCAAGGTAATCTGCATGTCCACTAAGATTTACGACATAATTTGGATTAGCTTTCATATACTCAGAAATTTTACGGACTTGTTCTTTTGATTCGTCTGCAATTTCCATTTTGTTGAATTTGAATAAAATGTCTCTAAACAAATCTTCTGGAGCAAGGGGAAGGGGTTTCTTGTCTTCTTTAATTTTTACTATCTCTTTTTCTTTAATCTCTTCTACTAACTTTTCTTCCACAACTTCAGCTATAACATCTTCAACTATTGCAACAATTGCAGTGTCCTTAACGATTTCTATTGCCGCCAATTCGTCGGTCATTAAATCAGCTAATAGTATTGCTGGTAATAAATCGCGGCGTTTTTCAAGGTGCGCTGTTACTTGATAAATGTCTAAATAACCGTATCCATTTAATCTGGAAGATGAATAATAAGCTACTTCATTATTCAATTTTGACCGTATGTAAGACATTTCATCTCCTGGAGTATTTATTGGAATTCCTAAGCTTACAGGATTTTTCCATTTTTCATTTTTCAGTTCTGTAAAGAAAATATCATATCCACCGATTGAAGAATGTCCTTTTGAAGAGAAATACAATAAATCATTGCCTCTTAAATATGGGGTATCTTCATCTTGTTCAGTATTAACAACAGCTCCCATATTTTCTAGTGGCCCCCACGATCCACCATCAATTCTTGTTGAGGTGTAGAGATCACGGCCACCATATCCACCTTTTTTGTCAGAGACTACAATTATCATATTTCCATTTTCAGAAATGCAAACTGATGGTTCATGAGACTTTTTAAGATTAATATGTTCTGGTAATTCTACCGGAATTGTCCAAGACATACCCTGAAGTGTACTTTCATAAAGTTTTCCAGACGTATAAAGAAACATTAGATTTTCAGCTTTATTTATGGATACAATTGAAATGTGTGTCTCAGGTTCTATTTCAAATTCATTAGAGAATAAATGCGCATTACTCAGTAGATAAGGGGTTTTCCAATCTCCTGATATTTTTTCAGAACTATATACATGCTCATAAGTATAGTCAACACTCGAGGAAAGTCTCGTAGTTGTTCCAAATGGATTTCTTTTACTCGTATAAAATATTTCGGACTCATTTTTTAAGAATACCGCAGCCTCATCGTCATAAACAGAATTTATTTTTTCGCCCATGTTTTGAAGAACAATAAAGTCAGTAGCGTTTATAAAATATTTTTTTACGTTATTAAGAGGTTTCCGCTTATTCTCTAGCGGATTTTTTGTGTTTAATTTTACATGATATTCTCCATGTTGACAGGTTTTTATATCCCATTGAATCACACTTGTAAGTTCTTGACCTTTCTTGTTCTGCTTAATATTTGGAGCGAATTCTGAATAAGCTTTTTTTGCTTCAGTAAAATTATGATTGACTTGATAAGCTTTCGCCAAGTAATAATACAATTCGGCTATAGTATCTGAACCACTGTATTTCAACGCTCTTTCAAAATATTTTTGTGCTTGGTCAAAACTTTTGGGAGATCTTAGGTAGGCAATACCTGTTTCAAAAAGGAATTGATCATAATCTCCACGCATTTCCAAGAGTTTGCCATATTCTATGATTGCTTCATCATAAAGCTCTAAATCCAATAGATTAAAAGCTCTTTTGTGTTGAAGTTTCTGAGACTTAGATAGCTTAATTTTATCCTTGGCTTCGCCCAAATTTGGAAGGAAAAGAAATGCTGCTAAAACAGCGTAAGCAAAAGCTTTTAAAAATTTTGACGTCATGATTCAAGTATCAAAAGTGCGAACGCACGTTACACAATGATACAAATATTAGCACGGTATTCAAATATTTTTGAAGTTGAGTAACGTATCGCTAATATCTGTTTATTGATTAGTTAAACTTCTCTGGTAATATCAAATTGCTCGAGGTAATCTGCTACTCTTCGAACAAACATTCCTCCGAGAGCACCATCAACAACTCTATGATCGTATGAATGAGATAAGAACATTTTATGTCTAATAGCAATTACGTCGCCGTATTCTGTTTCTAGAACAGCAGGTTTTTTTGTAATGGCACCAACAGCCATTATTGCTACTTGAGGTTGATTGATAATTGGAGTTCCCATTATGTTGCCAAATGAACCGACATTAGTTATAGTGTAAGTGCCACCAGAAATGTCATCAGGAGCTAGCTTATTACTTCTGGCCTTGTTAGCTAATCCATTAACAGATTTAGAGAGCCCCACAAGGTTTAAGGAGTCAGCATTTTTAATAACAGGCACTATCAAATTACCTGAAGGAAGCGCAGTGGCCATTCCTATATTAATGAATTTTTTGCGAATAATTCTATCTCCATCGACAACAATATTGATCATTGGAAAGTCTTTAATCGCTTTAACAATTGCTTCAATAAAGATTGGAGTATATGTTAATTTTTCACCTTCTCTTTGCTCGTAAGCTTTTTTGTTTTTATTTCTCCAGTTTACTATGTTGGTAACGTCTGCTTCAACGAATGAAGTAACATGAGGGCTTGTAGCTTTGGAGTTGAGCATATGGCCAGCAATGAGTTTCCTCATTCTATCCATTTCAATAATCTCAACTTCACCTCCAAAATCTTTATTAGAGTTATCAACCGCGGGTTTAGTTACAACTGTTTGTTTCTCTTTTGTTGATTGAGGAGCACTTGCAGTAGTTTGTTGTTCTCCTCGGGTTGAAATGTGTTTTAAAATATCGTTTTTTGTAACTCTACCTCCTTGACCGCTTCCAATAATTAGATCCAATTCGGAAATTGAGATTCCTTCTTGTTGTGCAATATTTTTAACCAACGGAGAATAAAAGCGGTCACTTGAGCTAAAATCTGGATTAGTTGCTGTTGTTAAATTCTCTTGAGGAGCAGTAGGAGCCGGTTGAGTGGAAACCGCAGCAGGAATTGCTTCAGTTTTTACTGGCTCTACTTCTGGAGCGGGGGTATCACCACCTGTTGAAATTATAGCAATGACTTGTCCAACCTGGGCTACTTCACCTTCAGCAACTAAGATTTTTGAAATTACTCCGTCAGCAGGAGAAGGAACTTCACTATCCACTTTGTCGGTAGCAATTTCTACTACAGACTCTTCGGCTTCTATTGTATCACCTTCTGCTTTCATCCAAGATGTAATTGTTGCTTCAGCAACACTTTCTCCCATTTTTGGAAGTATCAACTCTACATTCGCCATTTGCTATTGTTTAAGACTGCAAAAATAATAATTTGATACGGGGTAAACTTCTCTAAATACTTCTAAAAGAATTTAAAAATAGTAATGATTAAAAATGGTAATCGGTTAAATTTGTTAAAGTAGATAAAGTCTTTCCATGAAGCGTAAAACATCTCATTCAGAAACTATGCAAAATTCAGAAATTGAAGAAATTCTTTTCGGTGGAATTGATCTTTCCAGAATTGAGGAAATACATAAAAACTCTACTCAGAAAAAACTTAAGAAGAATCAGATTATTTTTCTAGAAGGTACTCGACCGCTGGGTGTTTACAGTATTACATCGGGAAGGATTAAAATTTATAAAACTGGAGTTGAAGGAAAAGATCAGATTATTCAGATATTAAAAAGTGGTGATTTAATGGGTTACCGCGCTATGCTTAGTGAAGAACAATACCCTGTTAGTGCTGAAACTCTTGAGGAAACTACGTTGTGTTTTATTCCAAAAAAAGATTTTATAGGAGCTATGAGCTCTAACTCAGATTTAACTAAAGAGGTGATTAAAAGTCTAAGTAAGGACTTGACCAATATGGCTGATTCTATTACGGTTTTAGCTCAAAAGCCAGTCAGAGAAAGGCTTGCTGGAGCATTAATGGTGCTAATAGACACCTATGATATAGACGAAAGTAAAGGTGTGTCTAATGGAATTAATCTTACTCGAGAAGACCTGGCTAATATGGTAGGAACTGCTACCGAAACTCTTATAAGGTTATTGCATGACTTTAAATATGAGCAACTTATAGAAACACAGGGCAGGAAAATATTAATTAAAAACAAAGAAAAATTAAAGAAAGTGGCCAATTTAATCTAACAGTTTTAGAGGCTTTACAGGAGTAATTATTCTTTAAATGGCTTTTATTAATTCAACGATTTAGATACTTTTGAATCTTAAAATTTATTATAATGAATAAAAATAAAATTATCGCTCTAGTGCTCGCATCAACTGCGTTTATAGCATTTTATTGGGGGTTTATGAATTTTGAAGGCGGCTCTCGTTACGTAAATCTTTTTGCTTTAGTAATGGTGTTGGCCTGCACTTCCGCTGCGATTGCGATTGGAAATGCTGGTGAGCGATAACGAAATAATATAATAATGAAACATAGGACAATACTTTTACCTACTGATTTTTCAGATTCATCAAGAAATGCTATCGAATATGGCTTGAAGTTGTATGCAGGAAGAGGTTATCATTTTGTTCTGTTGAACACCGTTGAACCAAAAGCAGCTTCCGGTACTGGAATGATGATGAATCTAAGTCAAATGGTTATTGATGATTCAAAAGCTGGTTTGCAAAATGATCTTGATTGGATTGCAGAAAAAAAGTTGAATGAAGGAAATACTATTGAGGCGATTCATATGACAGGTGCTTTTTCTCAATGTATTCGAGCAGTTGTTAAGAAAAAGCAAGCATATACCATAGTTGTAGGTACAACTGGTGCGAGTGGCCTTAAAGAGTTTTTTGTCGGTAGTAAAGCGGCAGAAATCATACAAGAATCGCCAGTGCCCGTGTTAACGGTCCCATTTAATGCTGTTTACAAAACGGTAAAATCAGTAGTATTTGCCACTGATCTCAATAAGATTGATAACATTAAATTGTTAGATTTTTTAAAAAATCTTTTGATCAGACAATCAGCTACTCTCTCAATATTTCATGTTGAAAAATCAATTAGTAGAGTTAAAGTTGAGGATAGAAATGAACAAAAGAAATTGTTAATTAAATACTTTGAAGATGTTGATGTTGATGTTGAATACGAAACTCTAGTCAACGAGGATACTGTTGAAGGAGTTAACGAATACATTAAGAAGCACAAGCAAGCCGATATATTGGTGATGGTTCCCAGAAAGAAAAATTTCTTTGAAAAGATCTTCACTAAAAGTGTAGCTAAAAAAGTCGCATACCATAGTCATGTTCCTATGCTGACACTGCATAAAAAGTAACAATCTATTTATTTATATTTAATTTTTCGATAACATGATTGGGCCTGTAAATTCCGGAAATTATCTGTTGGTTTTTGCAAGGAATCCTGAGTTGGGAAAGGTAAAAACTAGACTGGCTAAATCTATAGGAGAGAAAAAAGCCCTAGAAATTTATCATCATTTATTGCGAAAGACTAAAGATATAGCCCTAAAGGTCAGTTGTTTTAGAGTAGTTTGCTATTCTGATTTTGTAGATTTTAACGATCTTTTTGATCCAACATATTTTTACAAAGATGAGCAGTATGGAGAGGATCTAGGGCAGAGAATGAACAATGCTATTACTTCTAGTTTTGAGGAGGGTGCAGAGCGTGTGGTGATTATCGGAAGTGATTGTTATGATTTGACTTCAACAATTATTCAATCGGCATTCGAGGCTTTAAAATTCAAAGATGCTGTGCTCGGACCAGCAAAGGATGGTGGGTACTATTTAATTGGTATGAATTCATCGAATCCTACAATTTTTGAAAACAAAGAGTGGGGAAGCTCTAATGTATTATTAGATACTCTTTTGTCTACTAAGGAATTAGGTTTATCCTATGAATTATTAGAAACGCTCAATGATGTTGACACAATAGATGACCTTCCCAAAGAACTAAAAGTTGGTATGACTGATCAATGAAACTAAGTATCATAATTCCGTGCATTAACGAAGCAGAATTATTACCAGCTTTATTATCCCATATTAAATCCTTTTGTGGCAATCCGGTTGAATTGATTGTTGTGGATGCTTTTTCTAACGATAGCACTAAATCTATTGCATTGGAATATGGAGCATTGGTTTTCGACTCTTCAATAGCTCGCAGGTCTATTCAGATGGATACTGGAGCAAAGTTAGCAACAGGTGATATGCTGCTATTTATGCATGCAGATTCTGTTCCTCCAAAAAATTTTTATAACGATATTCTGGCATCTGTTTCTTCAGGTAGTAAAATGGGTTGTTTTAGATTAAAATTCTCTCCTTCGCACAAGTTTCTGAAATTTTTCGAAATATTCGTAGGCTTGCCTTGGTTAATATGCAGAGGAGGAGATCAAGGCTTATTTATTTCTGCAAGTTTTTATAAAGAAATTGGAGGATTTGATAAGTCACTTTTTATCATGGAAGACATTGATATTATAAGAAGAGGAGTTAAGAAATCTAAATTTGAAATTTTACGAAGTAGAATGAAAACATCATCACGTGCATATGCTAAGTATGGGTATTATAAATTGCAATTTGCATTTTCAATGGTTCATTTAGCGTATTGGTTGGGATTGGATTCAGAGGTAATAAAAATAAAATTGAAAAACTATTTAGAAAATGGAAGAGTATAAAAAGCTTCAACAGGCGGTTGAATATCTGAAAAATCAAGGTGTTAATGCTCCTGATATTGGTATCGTACTCGGAACTGGTTTGGGGAAATTGACTGAGTTAATTGAAATTGAGAAGTCAATTAATTATTCTGACATTCCTAATTTCCCCTTAAGCACAGTTGAATTCCATTCAGGAAAATTGCATTACGGCGAACTAGGTGGCAAGAAAATTCTGGCTATGCAAGGGAGGTGTCACATGTATGAAGGTTATTCTGCTAATGAGGTAGTTTTTCCAATTCGAGCAATGAAAATGTTAGGAATTAAATTAATCATGCTTACAAATGCTGCGGGAGGTATAAATCTATCTTACGAAAAAGGGCAACTAATTTTGTTGGATGATCATATTGACCTATTACCTGATAACCCTCTCTTAGGAAAAAATATTGATCAACTCGGCGATCGATTTCCGGACATGAGCACTCCATATGACAAAGTTGCAAATGCACTTTTAACGGATTGCGCAAAAGGTTTACAATACAATCTTGAGAAAGGTATATATGCATCAGTTACTGGACCAAATTTAGAGACTAGAGCCGAGTACAGGTTCTTAAAAACTATTGGAGCTGATTTGGTTGGAATGAGCACTGTACCTGAGGTAATAGCAGCGAATCACATGAAGCTGCCCTGTGTAGCAATTTCTATTGTTACCGACTTATGCGATCCAGATAATTTAGAGGTAGCCAACATAGAAGATATAATTGCAAACGCTGGTATTGGTGAGCAAACACTGCTTAAAATTGTGCCAAGGTTTATCGAGAAATTAAAAGTTTAAACTTTCTCGTCTTCTTCTTTTCTCTTTGCAGTCCCAATAAGCTTACCCTTAATTACCTCTTCAATAGGGAATAAGATAATACCTAGCATGGCGTTCAAGCCAACCTTTATAAATGCAATACTTCCAATTTCATCTTCAATATTATCTTCAACATAGTTAACACCATATTCGAAGACGATAATGATCGCAATCGTAGCTAAAATCGTTGCTGTTCGAGAGCCACCCGTCTTTCTGCCAAAAAATACGGCTAAAAAAAGCATTGCTCCAATTAATATAATCTGGAATAAGTAGAACCAGTAGCTTTCATACCAAGGAACTTCAATTTTAAAAGCATAAACGGCAAGAAGACTTTCAGTATTATCAGAATTTACGGCTTTTACCTCAAATTGGTACTCTTTCGCTTTGAGATTAGTGAATGGAGCGCTTCTAACTTTAGTTTCTTTCCAGTTTTCGTTTTTGGTACCTTTTAAACGATATTCATATTTGAGTTTACTGGGCATATTTAGTGCAACACCTGTAAACTTGAAGGTTAAGTTATTGTCTTGTGCTAGGAACTCATTATTGAAAGGAAATTTAGCTTTTTCATTGTTCACCTCTATATTGTTTATACTGACAAGAGGTTTAACATCATTAGAGAAGTGCACATTGGGATTGTACTTTACTGCACCTAGAATTGTCCCAAACCAAATGTTTCCATTTTTATCCAAGCAAGTTGCATTTGGATTTACTTGAACACCTAAAAATCCTTCGGCTTTTCCATAATGCTCAAATGTTGAGTCGCTGGTATTGAATTTTTCAATACCATAAGTTGTCCCAAACCATATGTGATCTTTATCATCAGCAATAATAGAGTATGGTGTCTCAGATTTCATTCCATGCGTTTTGTTATAGTTGTGGAAAGTTTTACCATCATATTTATACAATCCACCCGTATAACAGCCTATCCATATGTTTCCTTTACTATCAGGTGCTAAAGAAAGTACTAGTTGATGAGCTAATCCATCTTCTTCACCATAGACACGAAAGTTTTCATTTTTGTAGCTCGAAAGTTTACCACCAAGCACAGCAAACCACATAGTTCCTTCCGTATCCTTAATTATTTTGTAGATATTATTTCCACCAAGACCATCTTCTTCTGTAAAAACAGACATTTCGTGGGTTTCTTTATTAATTCGAGCTGCTCCGCTTCTTGTGCCAAGCCAAATATTGCCAAGATTGTCTTCACAAATACTGTAGATTACATCATGAATGTGAGCTTCTATATTTATTTTTTCATATTTACCTCGAAGTGTGCGTTTGAATAACATACCATCAGCAGTGGCCATCCAAACCGTTCCTAGACTATCATAATAGACTGCCATAACAGGTGCATCAGAAAGTCCCTTTATATCGTATTTACCAACACTTAAGGAATCATTATTGATATTATCAGCATTCATCAACTGAGAAACTCCTTGATTTGTTCCAAGCCAAATATTGCCATCAGCATCAGGAGTAATAGACCAGATGACATTACTGCTTATACCCAAGCTTTCGTCATATAGCGTAAAATAATCAGAGATATATTGGTTTAGACCAACATCGGTTCCAATCCAGACAGTTTTTTCACGATCAACGAAAATATCTTTGACATCATAAAAGCTGAGGCCTTGGGCAACAGAATAGTGTCTAAATCGATATTTACCATTTTCTTTAATTCCTTTTACAGCACCATGATTTGAAGTACCAATCCATAAATTTCCATTAATATCTGCTTCTAGAGCAGTAATATCATTTGCGTTTAATTCGGAAGATTCGTCCAGAACATTAACGCGGGCACTTGCATTTCCGTTTAAGAAACCATCAAGTTCTTCCATTTTAATATAGTTAGCACCTCTTTTTGTACCAAACCACATTTCGTTATCGTATTTTATAATTTCTGAAATCTGATCATTCGATAGGCCGTTGTCAGTATTAAAATGTTTTACTGTAGCATTACTATCGCTATAGAATGTTTTTAAATTAAGAACAAAGACGCCAGCGTTTTCGGTACCAATCCACATTCTTTCATCGTCATCTAGATGCAAACAAGTAATTAATCTTGATCCTTCAACTGTTGAAGCAATTTCGTAACGCTTTACCTTCTGGGTTTCTGTATCGTAAACGAACAAACCTGATCCTTGCGTAGAAAATAAAATTTTGTTGTGCAAAGTATCTTCTTCAAAATCTGTTACTTCTTGATATGAGTTGAATTTTTCAATATGAATACTTTCAAATAACTTGGTAACGGCATCATACCTTGTGATACTTCCGCCCCAATGTCCAAAATAAATATCGCCATTATTTGCTTTAAAAGAAGCGGTGACCCATTCTTCTGCAACAGAGTCGTTTATTCCATAAGAAGTAAATTCAATTCCATTCCATGATGCTAATCCAGAGACGGTTCCTACCCATAAGTTTCCTTCATTATCCTGGGTAATGGTATTTACTTGGCTTTGCGGGAGTCCGTGTTCAACCCCGTATTGCATAAAGTTTACTACCTGTCCAAAAACTTGAACAGAAAATAACGTAATAATAAGAGCAAGTGCGGTGTGTAGAGTGTTTTTTAGCAGCATTAAATTGACCTAAAATTGGAGCGCGTAAAGCTAAAATAAAATTTAAGATGGTACCCGAATCTTAATACTTGGTTTTTAGCATTACTAGTGGTAAGTTTTTTCTCCTGCCTTAATCTTAATTTTTAATCGATTTTCTGAAGGTGGGATTGGGCATGAATATTCTTTATTGTATGCACAATATGGATTATAGGCTAGATTAAAATCTATAATTATAGTATCATATTCTGGAATTATTAAATCTAGGTAACGACCTGATTTATAAGTTTCAACCCCATTGGTAAAGTCATTGAAGGGTAAGAACAAACTAGAGTCACTTGAGTTTTGAACTTGGTATGCTTTTAACGTGAATTGAGATTTGTCTAAATTGAATTTAATGTTCCCGGTATGAATATAAATAGGCTTCCTATCTGTGTTTGTATTAAACTCAACTATATAACCATTAAACACACTCTCGTATTTAGCTTTAAAAACGAAGCTACTATCTTGACTGAAATAATTTAATGCAATAAAATTTTTCTTGTCCACTTTTTCCAAAGGAGAGTTTTCTGACAACATAAAATCATGTTTTTCTTTTTGGTGTTGTTGAAATGGATTAAGCTCAGTTTTTTGCTCTGCCGAACAACTGCACAGTAGATAAATGGCCATAACGATTAAGTAACTGAAATGTCTCAAAATCTCGCTGCTATTTTAACATTTAATCGTCTATTGGTAAGGAAGTTGGGGACCCCGTAAACACGATCACTGATATCTCTTACCCATAAATATGAAATAGTGTTGTTTATGCCAAACATATTAAATACTTCAATCGAAACCCAGGCCCTGTCCATATATTTAAATAGACCTGCTTTTTTTCTTTCACGGTTTGGTTTTACAATGTCATATGAAAACCCAACATCAACTCTTCGGTAAGGTGGCATTCGTAAGGTGTCTTGATATCTATTGAATGAAGGAGGACCAAAAGGCAATCCAGTCGCAAAAATGAAATTGAGATTTACTTTAAGATCCGGAATTTTCGGAACATAATCCTGGAAGAAAATTCCAAATCGAAAACGCTGATCTGTGGGACGGGGAATAAACCCAGGGAAAAACTGAGTACTATCAATTGCCGACTGATCGAAAGTATAACCAGGAATAATGACTTCGCCATCTTGATTATACCGTTCCCAGTACGAATCGTTCTTTAAGTTTTCTTCTGTTTTCATAACTCCTAGGGTTATCCAACTGTCAATGCCTTTAACGAATTCACCAAACACACGAACATCAACTCCTCCAGCATATCCTTCAGAGGAATTCTCTGCATAATATCGGATTCTTACATTGTCAATTTCGTAAGGAATTAGATCGTTGTACTTCTTGTAATACGCCTCGGTTGTAATTTTAAATGGTCTATCAAACATTTGAAAATTATAATCAGAACCTATTACATAATGAATACTCTCTTGAGCGCGAATGTTTGGATTAATGATTCCATCAACGTTTCGCATTTCACGATAGAATGGAGGTTGATGATAAAATCCCCAAGAAAGACGAAATAGCCAATCTTGTTTCCAATTTGGTTTCACTGAAATAGCAGCTCTAGGACTAATAACCGTTTGTTGATTAAAGTCCCAATAATTTGCACGAATTCCAGCAGTAAATGAAAGTTCATTAGAGTCTAAATCAAGCGTCTTTTTGGCTTGTACATAACCCATTAATCGTTGAGAAAAGACATCATTGTTTGACCTTACTGAACGTTTTAATTCGATGGTTCTTCTTGGGCTTCGGGGAACAGGATTTAAAGTATCTCCATTTAAATAAATCCACTCAATATTATCGTTTCCTTGAGGGGTAGAATAGCTTGTCGAATCTTGATATTCCCACTCTTTTAATTCATCCTTAATTTGTTCAATTTGATAACGAACACCCCAGTCGATCTGTGCAAAATTGCCGTAGTGTGTTCCTTTGTGTTGCAAATTTGCAACATTGGCTTCCAAGTAATTCCGAGCATGATTTATAAAACCACCTACTCCGCGATTGAATTTAACATCACCAAAATTGTCACTGCCTAAATCTCTGTCCAACTCATCTAACCTATATGCTCCTTCAATATCAAAAGTTTCACTTTCTACAGTTCTAAAGAAGGATGAAATAAATCTCAATTTCGTTTTTTTAGTTGGTGTATATGTCGCACTCAGAGCAGCTGTTCCAGTTGAGTAAGCATCTACTTCTTGGCCATCAAAAAAGATGCTGAGTTGCAACGCTTCATTTACATTCCCAAATTCGGTTTCTCGTGATTCTGGTTTAAATAAATATTGATTTTGAGACACATTTAAAAGTAAGCCTAATTCCAATTCAGTGTTAATCTGATAGGTAAAGTATCCTTGATAGTCAATAAATCTAGGCTGGTACTCTGCTTGCGTTTGTAAGCCCTGCAGAACGTATTGATTGGTTCTGTATCGAACTCCATGGATTTGAGTAAATCGATAATCTTCGCTGGCATCTCCATAATGTGCTGTTGCACCTAATAAGCTCACAGAGGCAGAGCCTTCTGGTTTCGAAGGGCGTTTGTATTGGATATCCAAAACCGATGACATTTTATCTCCATATTTTGCATCAAACCCTCCGGCAGAGAATAGCACTCTATCTACTAAATCTGGATTGATAAAACTCAAACCCTCTTGCTGACCAGAACGCACTAAAAATGGACGATAAACTTCCATATCATTAACATAAATCAAGTTTTCATCAAAATTTCCCCCGCGTACATTGTAGGTGCTACTTAATTCATTATTTGAGGCAACACCCGGCATAGTAAATAAAATACTTTCGAAATTTCCGGTAGGAGAGGGGAGCCGCTCTAAGGATCTTGGATCAATTTTAATTAATGTGGATGTTCTAGTTCGTTCTTCTTCGACTGTAAAGACTTTTATTTCTTTAGTCGTTCTCTCCATTTTTATTTCAACGGATTTCTCTTGGTTTGGAGAAAGATTCATTAAAAATTTTTGAGTTCCAAAACCAATAAAAGAAAAAGCAACAGTTACGGCGCTATCAGCTGGTATCGTAATTCTAAAGCTTCCATCATTTTTTGAGCTGATTCCTTTAGCAGTCCCCAGAATAGCTATACTCACAGCTGGCATCAAATTGCCAGTGTTATCAGTCACTTTACCTTTTACTACAGCCGTTTTTTGTGCTGCAAGGTTTTTAGAAAAACCTAAAAGTATAAATGGAATAAATATGAATAAATGCTTAAAGCTCATTGGCCAGCAAAAGTAGAATTATGCTTGTATAAAGCTCACGAACGACATTCTGTTTGAGATATTGTTTTTGAAGATGTTAAACCTTAAATAACCAATGATTTGGATCTTCTTCCCGACCTCTTTTCAAGTTGTTCAGAAAATTTGCCATTTTATTACTGAATTCTCGATCCTTCACTGAAGGAAGGATATAATCCTCGCCGTCAATTCCAATTTCTGAAATATGAGCAATAGTCGCAGCAGTTCCAACCCCAAAAGCTTCTGTCAATATTCCTTTTTCTAATCCAGCTTTAAGTTCTGAAACCATGACATCACGTTCTTCAACATCATATCCCCAATCTCGAGCAATAGTTAGAATGCTATCTCTAGTTATACCAGATAAAATTGAAGTTGAAGTCTTTGGTGTAATCAATTTGCCATTGAGAATAAACATTGCATTCATGGTCCCTGATTCTTCGATACGAGTGTGTGTGTTGGCATCAGTCCAAAGTAATTGATCATAACCAGCTTTAAACCCTTCTCGCGCGGGCAATAAAGATGCTGCGTAATTTCCACTAGTTTTTGCAGATCCGACACCACCTTCCATCGCTCTTGAGTACTTAGTCTCAATTTTCACTCGAACCGGCTTGGAGTAATAAGCTCCAGAGGGAGAAAGAATGACCATGAAACGATATCTGCCAGAAGGTTTAACCCCTAGGAATTCCTCAGTTCCAAACATAAATGGTCGAATGTAAAGTGAACTAGATTCACCTTTTGGCATCCATTTTCTATCTAAGTCAACAAGAGATTTTATGGAATTAATAAAAATGGCCTCTGGCAATTCAGCCATACAAAGTCTTCTAGCTGAAGCATTTAATCGCGCAGCATTAGCTTGAGGCCTGAAAATTAATATATCCCCTTCATCGGTAGCGTGTGCTTTTAGTCCTTCAAAAATCGATTGTCCATAGTGAATGAAGCTAGTTGCAGGACTCATTTCAATATTTTGAAATGGTTTGATTTCAAGGTTCGTCCATTCCCCATTTTCATAATCGGCAACAAACATGTGATCGGTAAAGGTTTTACCGAATTGTAATTCTATTTCTTCCGCGGCATCTAGTTTGGATTTCGCGACTGTCGTAATTTTTATATCTAAGTCTTCACTAATCATTAAACTTCTTTTATGGCCCAAAATAACATAATTAACTGAGAAATGAAAAGCTAAAAAATGATATCAATAGCGCTTTAATTCTTCTAGAGGTGCCCAACCTTCGTTTCCATCAGGCAAACTAATTCTAACCCAATTGTTTACCTCTTCTAAAACATTTACTCGAGTTCCTTCGTGAACGATAAATAAATCTGAAGAACTTTGCTTAGGTTCAGATTTTACTGATAACGAACCGGAAAAAACAATTGCTTGATTCTCAGACTGCACATAATTCAAAGCACTAAACCCTAATGTTAGCGTTCCAATTGTAGCTAATAAAAACCCAATAGAAAGGAAAAATGCCATTTTTTTCAAAGATATACTGTTAGATAGTAAGTAGAAACCTATTAATGAAATGAACAACATAAATGAGAGAGTTCCTAAAATGGCCCATGCGTCAATACTTAATAAATTGCGAATGAATGCGGCAGATTTTCCTAGTATAGGGGGTGGAACATCTTTAATTCTATCCGATATTTGGTCATTGGCCATTGATAAATTGAAAGCTATGTCTTTATCAAACGGTGCAAGTTTTTGCGCTTTTTCCAAGTAATATATAGAAGGTGCCAATTGATTAAGCTTAAAATAAGTACTTCCCAAATTGTAAAATAAGTTAGCTGAAGCAAAGTCAGAATTGACCACTTTAGAATAGAGGGTTAATGCACTATCGTAATTTCCAGCTGTATACTGCTCATTCCCTTGCAATGCTAGGCTATAATAATACTCGTTGTCCTTTGCTTCTGAATCCAACACTAAAGTGGTGAAAAACAAAAGTAGAATCAGTTGCTTTTTCATTTAGTACTTCCTTCTATAGTTTCAATTAACCCTTCAACTTGATCGTATACTTGTTGTTCGCTCAAATCAGAAACGGGCGCATATCTGGCCATTTCACAAGCGTTCAATATCGAAATCAAATCCTTAATTTTTGCTTCACTTACTCCAATTTTTTTAAGTTCTTGTTCAATTCTTTCCTTTTTCAATTCTGCAACAGTAATGTTGAATTTATTGGATAAAAAGCCATAAACAGATCGGAAAACTTCCTCATAAAACTTGGAACTTTCGTTATTTTGTAAATGTATTTCTGCCGCCTTTAAATGTTTGGAAGCTAGTTTTCTTGCCTTTCTTTTGCGCATACCGACAACGTCTTTCTGCGCTGCCAATATTCTTTTTCTCACCAATAGCAGCAGACACAGAACTAAAAAGGGTACAGTCATTAATATCCAGAACAGAACTGAACCTAAATAGAAACTATTAGTTTCTTTTAAATTGAATCCATTTGGTTTAATGTATCGAATGTCTGAGCCAATAAGTGCTACATCTTTTTTGCTCACTATTCTAGAGCCATTATTAGCTGCATTTGCTGGTTCGTTTTCTCCTCTCAATACGTTGATTTTGTATTCAGGTGTAGATGACGTTACGTATTTTTTTCGAATGGGATTATAGTAGGAAAAGGAGTAAGCTGGAATTATAAATTCGCCTGAGTGTCTTGGAATAATCAAATATTCGAAAGTTTTAATTCCCTCAACTCCAGCTGGGCTTGTGGTTATGTTGGTGTTTTCTTTTGGATCGTACACTTCAAAATCGGGTGGAAAGTCGAGTTTTGGATCTTTGAGTAACTTCACATTACCTTTTCCTTTGAGCACGATTTTTAGATTGATAGCTTCGTTGGTTTTGACTTCTTGTTTATCGATGCTTGATTGAATATTAAACACGCCAACGGCTCCATCAAAACTCAATGGTTTTGCAGTTTTTGGCAGTTTTTGAACCTTAATAGTTACCGAATTACTTACAGCTTTATGTCTTACGTCTTTGTAAGAACCAAAGAACTGATCGAAAACCGATCGCGCTCTTTTAGTATCCTGAATCCTTAGCACTAAATCCATTGAAAGTGGTTCAAGGATAAGATCACCTGATCTTTGAGGGGAAATCACTACTTGCTTTATAATAGCAGTATTAAATTGAACCCCGTTTATAATTTCAGGTTTTAAGTTCCCTTGTCCTGTTTGATCAATATCTTGGCTATAAAAGCCATTGAATGAAGGTAGTTTCTCAATTGCGTTATCGACTATACTAAGTCGAGTGTATATCTTGTAAGTTGCGATGATTTGCTCTCCAACATAACTCTTTCTCTTACTTACTAGGAGTTTAATAAAAACATTGTCCTTAATATCATTTCCTGGCTGTTTTGGTTTCCCTTGCTGCTGATTTTTCTTTGGAGACCCTTTGACTATTGTAATTGTAACTGGATTTGAACTTATGTTTTTGCCACCGATCTGCGCCTTAGCTCCAGCGATAGTATAAGTCCCTGCTTTAACAGGACGCAAGACATAACTCACCGTGCTACTATTTGTAACAGTTCCGTTTACGATGCTCGTACTTTGGGACTGGTTTGGCCCACTCAGCACTCTGAAGTTATTAAAAGCAGGTGGAACAAAAGTTCCTGCTTGTCCCTCAATTGTATAGGTAATTTTGAAATGCTCTCCTACACCAACCTGATTACGATTTACAGTACACGATACTTTTTGACCAAATATGTGAGCAGTTGTGGCTAAAAGAATTGATATGAGAATAAGTTGACGCATTCTTAGTTTACCAGTCCTTTTCGATGTTTACTTTTTTCACTTTTACCTTTTTCTTCATTAGGTCTTCTTGTGTTTCTTTTTCTTCATCTTCTAACATTTGAAGTAAACGCTCAGCATCTTCTTTCGACATTTCATCTTCTTTAGGCTCTCCAACAGGCTGTTCTTGTTCATCCTTATCTTTATCGCCTTCTTCATTGTTATCTGAAGGTTCCTCTCCGTCTTTTTTATCTTCCTTGCTTTCGTCTTGTTTCTCTTCGTCTTCTTTATCTTGTTTTTCTTCGTCTTGTTTCTGATCTTTTTCTTGTTCTTGCTGCTGTGGATTTTGTTTTAACATGCGCTGTGCAAATGCCAAATTGTATCTCGTTTCATGATCATCAGGATTTATTCGTAACGAATTTTTATAGGCTTCTATAGCTTCTTTTAGCTTACTATTTTGCAAATAGGCATTACCTAGGTTGTGATAGGCTTTAGCTTGAGTTTCTTCGATTTCCGATGTTTTAGCTATTCTTCTAAATTCTCGAATAGCTTCATCCATTTTCTCTTGTCGATAATAGGTATTTGCGGTATTGAATTCTGCAGGAGCATAGTTTGGATCTAAAGCCAAAGCATCACTATACTTTTTTAAGGCAGTTTCATATTCTTTTTTCTCATATGCCTCATTTCCACTCGATAGGTCAAATTTGGCAGATTGCGCCAAACAAACGTTAACCCCTAAGGCGAAAAGCGCAAGAGCTGTAGAATGTTTTAAAATGCAGGAAATACCAATCATACTTTTGATTTTGCTTCGAACAATTTAAGATTACTAATGAATTTGTTTTTTCTTTCAGTCACAAAAAACTCTAAAATCAAAAAGAGTAATCCTAGAGCAACAAAATATTGAAAACGATCTTCGTAATCCGTAAATAACTGAGTGCCAATTTCGGCCTTGTCTAATTGTTCTAATTCATCTAAAATTTGATTTAACCCTGCATCAGAACTTGTAGCACGGATATAAAAACCATTGCCTTCAGCAGCCAATTCTTTAAGCATACTCTCATTCAGTTTTGTTACAACACTGTTTCCTTCCCGGTCTTTTCGATATCCCATTTTTCTGCCATTCTGAAAAAGTGGAATAGGTACACCTTGAGTGGTTGCCATACCAACCGTATAAATTTGAATTCCAACTTCTGCCGCCAACTTTGCTTCTTCCACAGCATTTTTCTCATGGTTTTCACCATCTGTAATTATAATAATTGCTTTTCCAGCAGCGCTCTGTTGGTCAAAAGATTTTACGCATCGCTTTATCGCAGCACCTATGTTGGTTCCTTGAGTTGGGATAATATCGGTGCTTACAGTTCTTAAAAACAACTTTGCAGCAGATAGGTCCGACGTTAATGGCAATTGAGTGTATGCTTCTCCACCAAATACCACAATACCAATTCGGTCAGAATGCAATCGTTCTACCAATTTTGAAATTGCACGTTTAGACTTCTCCAGTCGATTGGGTTTTAAATCTTCAGCAAGCATACTGTTGCTCAAATCCAGAGCAATCATGATATCAATTCCCTCACGCTTTACTTCTTCCAATTTCGACCCAATCTGAGGGTTTGCTAAGCCTAGAATAAAGCAGGTAAAAGCAAGGCTCATTAAAATTGATTTAACCAAAAGCTTATAGGTAGCTTTATTGGGTATGTTACTGTCTAGTAAGGCTAAATCGGAAAATTCAATTAACTTTTTTAATCTCCAGTTGCGATATAAAAAGTAAAGCATCCAAATAACAGGTAGGCTAAATAGGGCATATAATATTTCAGGATTTTCTAATCTATACATGACTAAACAATTGCTCTAAACCAAGTATTTCTTAATAACAACTCCAATCCTAACAAGGCGATTCCAGCCAATAACCACGGAAAAAATTCCTCAGTTTTGTTTTTGTATTCGGTTACCTCAATTTTTGACTTTTCTAGTTTGTCTATTTCAATGTAAATCTCTTTCAGTTTTTCATTGTCTGTTGCTCTAAAATATTTTCCATCGGTAGTCTTTGCTATTTTCTTTAGTGTAGTTTCATCAATCTTTACCTCCATTTGCTGGTATTGAACCCCAAATGGAGTCTGCATTGGATAAGGAGCCATTCCATTTGTTCCAACTCCAACGGTATAAACGCGAATTCCAAATGTTTTGGCAATATCGGCTGCAGTTAGAGGGGGTATAGCACCTGTAGTATTCGAGCCATCTGTCAATAGAATAACAACCTTGCTTTTTGCTTCAGAATTTTTCAAACGATTAACTGCATTGGCTAATCCCATTCCAATAGCAGTTCCGTCTTCTATCATTCCATGCTTAATCTCAAGAAATAGATTTTTAAGTACATCATGATCTGTTGTGAGTGGACATTGAGTAAAACTTTCGCCTGCATAAACTACGAGTCCAATTCTATCGGTAGGACGTTTCATGATAAAATCGACTGCTACGTTTTTAGAAGCTTCTAAACGGTTTGGCTTTAAATCTTCTGCCAGCATACTTCCTGAAATATCTAAGGCAACTACGATGTCAATTCCTTCGGTATTAATGTCTTGCCAAGAAGATGAACTTTGAGGTCGAGCCATTGCAACGATTATCAATGCAATCGCGAGCATTCTAAAGCCAACTAAACCTCGATAAAGATAGGTTTTTATTGAAGTTTTATTTGATGTAAATAGGGATGTAGAGGGTAACTTTATATTGGCTCGATTCGAATTATATCTATAAACATAAAAGGCAAGCATGGCCGGAATAACCAGCAATGCCCACAACCATTCAATATTTAAAAATTCAATTCCTTGCAGCATTATGAATTGGAATTTTGAGTGGATTCGACTTCTATTTTTTTTGTGCTCTCTACCAAATCGTAAGCATCCTTCATTACCTGCTCGTTTTCATTAGCAAGCGGAGATTCTTTTGCAAACTTGACTAAATCAGTGAGCATAAGTAGTTTTCTTAAAACTCGCTTTTGATCTTCGTTTAGTTCCGAAAGTCTCATGTAATGCATGATCTCTTCGGTAGTTTGTTCAAGTGCGAAAATATTAAACCGATTTTCAATGTATTCTCTAGTAATTTCTGAGAGTTGAACGTGGTATTGTTTGATCTGGTTATTCTGCCAGAGCTTTTCGACTTCGAGTGCTTTTAATTTCCCAAAAGCAATTACATGTGCAGGTATTACTGGAATAATTTCTACCACAGGTTCTGGCTTTTTCTTGAAACGATTGTATAAGTACACGCCTAGAGCAGCAAGAATAAACGCTGATAAAGGCCAAGCACCATATGGCCAGTAAGCATTGAAGTAATCTTGCCATGTTAATGGATCGGTTGCAATAGTTTTAATATCTGCTATTGCATTGGTTGTGTCTAAAGTCATAGTGGCAACCCCAATCATAAATGCACGTGTAGCAAAAGTATCGCTGTTTATCATTGCAGGAATAGGAGGAATGGCATGATATCCTGAATCCCAACTGGTGATTTTTAGCGTTTTAGTAAACTTGAAAAAACCATTTATTGAAGCAGTGTCCCATTCCGTTTGCCGCACAATTTCAACCTTACTGGCAACAGAATCAAGTAGAACAGGAAACCGAACAATATCTTTGTCTTTTGCTGTAATCGAAACGGTAAGTTCAATTTGCTGACCAATTAAAATGATATTAGTGTCAGGGAAAGCAGTAATTCCTATTTCCTGAGCACTGGCAGTGTTGCTTGTTAAACACAGCAAACCAACTATTATTGATATGAACCACTTTTTAATCATCGTCTTCTTTCACGTTTTTTAAAGAGATTCATTAGTGGACGCACATAATTGTCTTGTGTAGAAATGTTAGCATAATCAATCCCAGCTTTTTTGAATTGATCAAACAAACCCTCTCGTTGTTTTCTTGAGTTCAAATTGTAATCAGTACGAACAGATTTGCTGGAAGTGTCCACTAAAATGGTTGATCCAGATTCAGCGTCATAAAAAGGAACTAATCCAATATTGGGAAGGTCTTCTTGCAGTCGGTCGTAAATTCTTAAACCAATTAAATCGTGTTTTTTATTGGCCACTTTAAGTGCGCTTTCGTAGTTTTTGTCGTCAAGAAAATCAGACAATAAAAAGGCAGTACTTTTTTTCTTAATTGCATTTGTTAAGTAGCGTAATGCTTCTCCAATATTGGTGCCTTGAGTTTTAGGTTCAAAAGAAATAAGCTCTCGAATTATTCTTAGAATATGAGACTTTCCTTTTTTAGGTGGAATGAATTTCTCGACTTCATTTCCGAAGAAAATAACGCCAATCTTGTCGTTATTTTGAATCGCCGAAAATGAAAGAACGGCACAGATTTCTGTAATTAGTTCTTTCTTTAATTGAACTCTAGTTCCAAAGAATTCCGAAGCACTGGTATCGACCAAAAGCATAACCGTCATTTCCCGTTCCTCTTCAAAAACCTTTACAAAAGGACTATTAAATCGTGCGGTAACATTCCAATCTATTTTTCGAATTTCATCGCCAGGGTGGTAATCACGGACTTCATTGAAAGTCATACCTGAGCCTTTAAATGCCGAATGGTATTCACCTGCAAAGAGTTGATTAGACAAGCCTCTTGTCTTAATCTCAATCTTACGTACTTTCTTTAGTAAATCCGAAGTATCCATTTAAAATCTATGGAATTTCTACACGGTTTAGAATCTCAGTAATAATATCAACGGTAGTTACGTTTTCGGCTTCTGCTTCGTAGCTTAATCCAATTCTGTGACGCAACACATCTTTGCAAACCGCACGAACATCTTCCGGAATTACATAACCTCTTCGTTTAATAAAGGCATAAGCTTTTGCTGCTTTAGCTAAACTAATACTTGCTCTTGGCGAAGCGCCAAAATCAATAAGGTTTGCAAAATCTCCAAGTCCATATTCTTTGGGAGTTCGAGTAGCGTAAACAATGTCCACTATATATTGCTCAATCTTCTCATCAAGGTAAACCTCTTTTACAATCTCTTTCACCTTTACTATGTCAGCAGGGCTAATGACAGCATTGATTTTAGGAAATCCTTTTTTAGAAATATTACTTCGTATAATCAGTTTTTCCTCTTCTTTTGTTGGGTAATCCAAAACAACCTTCAACATAAACCGATCAACCTGTGCCTCTGGAAGTGGGTAAGTTCCTTCTTGTTCTATTGGGTTTTGAGTAGCCATTACTAAAAATGGTTTAGGTAATTCAAAGGTGGTTTCGCCAATGGTAACCTGCTTTTCTTGCATAGCCTCTAATAGAGCCGATTGCACTTTGGCGGGAGCACGGTTAATTTCATCTGCCAATACGAAGTTGGCGAAAATCGGCCCTTTTTTGACACTGAATTCTTCCTTCTTTTGGCTATAGATCATGGTACCCACAACATCGGCAGGTAACAAGTCTGGAGTAAACTGAACTCGACTAAAATCAGCGCTAATTGCTTGTGAAAGTGTAGTAATTGCTAAGGTTTTAGCTAATCCAGGAACACCTTCTAACAGAATATGGCCATCGCTCAGCATTCCAATAAGTAGAGACTCTACCATGTGGTGTTGACCAACAATTACTTTTCCCATTTCAAGGTTGAGTAATTCTACAAAGGCACTTTCCTTTTGTATTTTTTCATTCAACGCTCTAATGTCCGATGATCCGGTATCAGTTTGAGGAGTATTCGTTTCTAATTCCATTTTTTAATTGATGTAGTTATAAACACGTTGTATTTTCCAATGCAAAACTGTAACAACCACGCGACACTCAGAAGGGCATGCCTGTTAATACAAGTTAAGCTAACGGACGTGCAAAATGCGCTAAAACGCCCTATTTTCGGGCTTTCTGTTGTTAAAAAAAACGAAAATGGATAACGAAAAATTGAGTTTACAAAAAACCATTAATTACGTCAAGGAATTCCACGAGGCTTTTAAGGTTCCTTTTGAGAATAAACCGATCGCGAATATCGCCCCTGAGTTAATAGTATTGCGGCATAACCTTATGCAAGAAGAGAATGAAGAATACCTTGAAGCAGCGCAAGCGGGTGATTTAGTTGAAGTGGCAGATGCATTAGGAGATATGCTTTATATTTTGTGTGGAACCATCATTTCTCACGGAATGCAGCATAAAATTGAAGAAGTTTTTGAAGAAATTCAGCGCAGCAACATGAGTAAACTAGATGCTGAAGGAAATCCGATTTATAGAGAAGATGGAAAGGTGATGAAGAGCGATCAATATTTTAAGCCGAATATTGGTGAGATATTGAATAAGTAATTAGGGATTTGATTTTGTCATTTCGAGTGACCAACGTTAGGTGGTTATGTCGAGAAAGAGAAAATCCTGAGTTAAGAGACTTTCAAAATGTTAGAGTGCGTATTACCAGGCTTTTAATAACTCCACAACTTAGAAATAGGTTTATCCGAAGTTGATAATACTATTTCAGGGTTTCGAGCTCAACTGTTAATGTTGTTTGTTTTTTTAACCGATAAATTATTAAAAACGCCAAATACGCCAGAATTCATTTGAGGCATGCCAAAGTCTCGAGGTTTAATCTAAACTATCTGTGTCTAACAAGGTTTTGATTCGTTTGGTATAGTCCGTCGTTTTAATGCCGCTTATATATGATTGGCTGCTTTTAGTAGTTTACTGTTTTACAGTATAATCAGAAGCGCTTTTTGTTTTATCTGTAGCAACTTTTAATGGTCGTTTAATTTATTGATGCAAAGAATATATAAGTGTTTAACCCCATATAAAACAAAGCCGGCAAAGAAATCCAAATACTATCTTTTAATTTTATTCTGACTATAAGGCCAGAAAACATAAGCAATGCAAGACCAAAGGATGAAATCGTTAAAATCGGATTAAACTTAAGTCCTACTATTAAGCCTGTAGCTCCAATAAACTCTAATATTATTGTTAGTAAACCAATTTTTTCTAATCCAAACCGTTTAAATTCTTTTTTCATATGCGGGGATATGAAGTAGGAAAGAGCATAAGCAAAAAAGGATAAGCTTGATATTAAAATGCATATTTTATCGATATCCATGTTTGATTATTAAATTGAAAATAATGCTATAAAAGCACATAAGAGTAAAAGAATTAAAGAGGGTAAACGTTTAATAAACGAATTCTTTATTTTGAAATGAAAATATTGAGCGCCTATCATTAAAAGCCCCATGAGAACAGTTGGAATAAGAACTAATGATGAATGCCAAATACCTACAACAAGCAATGTAGCTAAAGATATTTTTGTCGCTCCTATTAAATTTCGGATTAGATGGCTTAATCCGAATTGGTCAAATTCTTTAAGGACATTGTGAAATCTGAAAATCCAAACATAAGCAACAGAAATTGCTAAAGTCATTTGTGCTAATCTTACTAAATTCTCCATTGTATTAAATTTTTCTTATTTGAATAAATTTTCGGGATTCTTCCCGTTTTAAATAGGATTTCTGTCTCCTTTTAAAAGTTGTGTTATTTTATTTTGCGAAAGGATATCATAAATTAACTAAACTAACTTTATGATACTGCAAATATATTTAATCAAAGACGGTTAGTTGCTGTTCACGTATTGTCCAATAGAAGTAATTATTTTGCAGTTATAAGCTTAATTACTGGTCTATAGTTCAATTTACACTTTCGCTTCTTTCACTTTGGAAACTACCTGCTTTTTTTCAATAAAATCTAGTTTTGGTGGAGCGCGCAAACTGACGGCGTTTCAGTTTACAATCATTAAATGATTACAAATTCTTAAATTACAATTTACCTACAGAATCCCTACTTTTGCGAGCTGTTTTTAAACACATTTATGTACCATTTACACGAGAAGTACGAAGCGGTTATTGGATTAGAAATCCACATTCAATTGCTTACTAATAGTAAGGCCTATTCAAATGATTTGAATGAATATGGTGATGACCCGAATTCTAATATCAGCGCAATTACCCTGGCACACCCAGGAGTACTTCCAAGAGTAAACGAGAAGCAATTGCAATATGCGATTTTACTTGGGTTGGCTTGTGAATGTGACCTTCGAGAAGAAAACCAATACGCTAGAAAAAATTATTTCTATGCAGATATGCCGAAGGGCTATCAAATTACGCAAGATCAAACTCCAATTTGCACCAACGGATTTGTTCGTTTAAAAGACGCTGACGGTAAAGAAAAGAAAGTGATTTTGACCAGAATTCACATGGAGGAGGATAGTGGTAAGAGTATTCACGATCAAGATCCGTTTAATTCACTAATTGACCTGAATCGTGCTGGTACTCCATTATTAGAAATGGTGACTGAGCCAGACATTCGTTCGAGTATCGAAGCATACAATTTTGTTACTGAGGTTAGAAAACTGGTACGTTACCTAGAAATTTGTGATGGTAACATGGAGGAGGGAAGTATGCGTTGTGATGCAAACATCTCTGTTCGAGAACGTGGTGCTGCTGAATACGGAACTAAGGTAGAGGTGAAGAACATGAACTCCATGCGTAACGTGCAACGTGCGATTGAGTATGAAATAGATCGACAGATAGAGGCTGTAGAAAATAACGAAGAAATTTTTCATGAAACTAGAAGTTTTGATGCTGCAACAGGATCGACTGCTGGAATGAGAAGTAAGGAAGACGCAAATGACTACCGCTATTTTCCAGAACCTGATTTATTGCCAGTATATCTTACTCAAGAAAAAATTGCTGGCGTAAAAGAAATAATGCCTCCGCTGCCCCATGAGCTATATAATAAATACACTCAAGAACTAAAACTGAGTGACTACGATGCTCAAATCTTAACGGACAGTAAAGACGTGGCATTGTATTATGAAAAGATGATTGCTCTATCGAGTAATTATAAGATCTGCGCAAATTGGTTGATGGGTGAGGTAAAAGGCTATTTGAATGAAAAAGGATTGCACATTAGTGAGTTTCCAATTTCTGCCGAACGATTGGTTGGATTGATTCAGTTGATTGAAGAAGGAAAGGTTTCTAATTCTATTGCAGGTCAAAAGGTATTTCCAGCCTTACTTGAAAATACGGACAAAACTGCTGCTCAAATAGCAGATGAACAAGGATTAGTTCAAGAAGATGATAGTGATGCTTTAATGGGATACATAAAAGCTGCTATTGAAGCATATCCTGAGAAAGCTGCTGATTATAAAGGTGGAAAAAAAGGATTACTTGGCCTATTTATGGGAGAGGTAATGAAAAGAAGTGGGGGCAAAGCTGACCCTAAAAAAACAAATGCGCTCTTGCGCGAAGAATTAGAAAAGTAATGAAGAGAATTATTGGGTTGTTATTGGTTGCGGTTAGTGTTATTTTTTCAAGTTGTGACAAAGTAGAAGTAGTAAGTCCTTCAGGGTCATATATCGAAGGATATATAGAAGGAATTCAAGGTGGTGAACTGATTTTAGTGCAGTCGCTTATGGCAAATAGTATTGTAACCGTTGATACGATTATTCCAGATGCTGAAGGAGGTTTTACCATTGGACCAAATGTTCCGAATATTGGGTTTTATAGAATCTTCGTAAACAACAACAATTTCGTAAACCTAATTCTTGAGCCAAACGATACGTTACTTTTTAGTGCGAATGTGGAGGACTTGGAAGGTACTTATGCAATTGAGGGAAATGAAGAAACTCAAAAGCTAAAGGAGCTGAATGATATGTTAAACGTATATGTAGATAAAATTGATTCAATAAATAATTTAGTTGGAATAGCTAAATCAAATCAGTACTACAATGAGGTGGCTTTTTTAATGTCTGGCCAAGAAGAATTGCAAATGTCGACGGGAGAAAATATTAGAACTTTTGTAAAAGAAAATTCAACTTATTTGGCAAGTTTATCGGCTGTTCAGAAATTAGATCCCGATGGAGATTTTGATTTATTTGTGCTTGTAAAAGACGATTTAGTTCCAAAAATTGGTGGCACTCAATTGCACAACAATTTGGCAAGCCAGATAGGAATGTGGGCAAATGCACAAATGGGCGCTACAATGTTAGATATTAAACTAAACAATCCTGAAGGTGACGCTATTACGTTGTACGATCAATTAGCAGAAGTAACGTTGGTTGATTTTTGGGCAAGTTGGTGCAGACCATGCAGAGGAGAGAATCCGAATATTGTAAAAGCATTTGAAAAGTATAAGTCAAAAGGATTTACAGTTGTTGGTATTTCATTGGATGAAGATGCTGAATTGTGGAAGCGTGCTATCAAACAAGACGGTCTTGCATGGACGCACATGAGTGATTTGAAGCTTTGGAGTTCTGCTGCAGTGGCGCAATACAATATAGGCAGTGTACCGGCTAGTTTTTTGGTGGATAAAGACGGAAAGATTTTAGCGAAAAATTTACGTGGTGCAGCTTTGGATTTAAAATTAACGCAGTTGTTGGGGGAGTAGTTCTCGATACACCATTCCTAACGTCATGGCACTCGAACTGACAAAAATTGGTTTAGGTTATTGATACAATTTTATTTCATTCCTTGTAAAACAATCGAACTGAAAGGTTTATCGTAATTGTAAGTATTTGTCACTTCGAGCGATTCGACTCAGGAGAATTGTATCGAGAAGGACTTTTAGCCCACAATTTTAATCTTGAACGATTACTTTTTCTCTTCCAAAACCACGACCCCCAAAAATATCATCACCGTACTAAAATAGAGGAAGTACTTGATCTTTTTCGAAAGTTGAAATAGAAGAATTATTGTTAACTAGTCTACTTTGTAGCAACCCGTTATGATCACCATCTGTCATTGCAGTTCCGTTAGACCATTTCTGATCATAAAGTTCTGCATCCACATGATAATGAATGTCGTACAATTCAACTTGGAGCTTAGAATCATCAATTTGTCTTCCAGTATAACTGAAATAATTTGCTATGCTTAGATTTTTTAAATAATGATTAATAGAGTCAACCCTGTCATACCAATATGCAGTTCCAAATGAATCTGCAGGTATATTAGTATTGTCACTCATTGAAGTTTTATACACTATGTGTATGGCGATTCTAACTGTTCTAGATGGATATAGAGCAGTTACTATATCATTTTCTGATACAGTTGAACAACTCTGCGATTTTAGAATATAAAAAGGTGTAAACGCAAGTAAAATAACAAGATTTAAAACATGAAATAAAGGATAAATTGAGAAGATTTTAGTAAGTTTTATAAGTTGTTTATTTGTGAAGCTTATATGTAGTCATTTTCATTATTGATTATTAAGTTGGAATTATATCACATTTTGAAGTCGTTTCTTTTTTACGTTCTTTGGTGTTGCGAAAAATCAAAGAATTATGAATGCTTTTTTTACCTCATTTTTTCTCCTAATAGCTAGTTTGGTTTATAGCCAGCATGCTCATCATACTTTTCAAACAGAAGAGGGAAGACGCTCCGATACCATAAACGTTTTGCATTACGAAATTGCATTGGATTTAACCGATTCTATTTCAAAAAAACTAAAAGGTGTTGCAGAAATCACTTTGTTGTCAAAGCAAAATGGACTTACGAAAGTAAATCTGGATTTACTGAAGTTAACGGTTGATTCGGTTTGGCTGGAAGGAACTCGCACAACGAACTGGTCACATAACGATACATTGCTTTCGGTCTCAACAAACTCAAAGAACAAAGGAGACACCATTCGAATTAAAGTTGCTTATCACGGTTTGCCATTTGGCGAACAATGGGGAGGCTGGTACAACAATGCGAATTACATTTTTAACCTTGGTGTTGGGTTTAAATCCATTCCGCATAACCTTGGAAAAGTATGGCATCCGTGTGTCGATAATTTTGTAGAGAGAGCTACTTACACCGTTGGTTTAAAAACGTTTGGAAGTTGGATTGGTGTTGGGTCTGGGATTTTGACAAAAGTTGATACTGTACAAATAAGTCCTCGAATTTTAAACAGAACGTGGCAATTGAATCAAGAAATACCGACCTACTTATATGGAATAGCTGCTGGCCGATACATTCTGCTAAAAGATACTTTTCAAGGCCCATTAACTACGATTGAATCTGACTTATACGTATTGTCATCGCAGCTTAACAGCATGCTCATTAAAACACAGCGACTAGAAGATTGCTTTAAACTGTACGAAACTAAATTTGGCAAGTATCGCTGGGATCGAGTTGGTTATTCTACCACTTCTCAAGGTGCAATGGAACACGCTACTAATATCGCAATTCCTCCAGGTGCTTCTGAATCGACTATTATGCACGAACTTTCTCATCATTGGTGGGGCGACCTTATTACTTGTGAGTCCGATAGAGATATGTGGATTAACGAAGGAATGGCAGTTTTTTCGGAGTACTTATTTGCAGAAGACTTATACGGTAAAGAACAGGCGCGTTCAGACATGCACGGAGATTTATTTACAGTTTTAAATACAGCCCACAAACAGGAAGACGGATATCAACCAATTTCGGGTGTGCCCAGAGTGCATACTTACGGAACACATACGTATAGAAAAGGAGCTTTGGTAGGACACAACTTAAGAGTGAAACTGGGAGATCAGAAAGCATTTTCGGGTTTCACTGATTTTTTGGATTCCAATGAATTTTCAGCAGTAAACAGTTATGATTTCAGAGATGGAATGTCAAAAGCTACTGGAGTTGACCTTACTGAATTTTTTGACGATTGGGTATTTAGCCCCGGTTTGCCATGTTATGTAATTGATTCTTTTAAGGCTACTGCTAGTGCAGGATTGTACTCTATTGAATTAACGGTTAGACAGCTAAAAGCGAACTCCGATCACTTTTTTGGAAAAATTCCATTGGAGGTGAAATTCTTAGATGCTCAATTTAATGAGCATTTTGAAACTATTGATGTTGGAGGAGAGTTGAGCACTGTCAAATTGCAAATCCCAATTAATGCCGCTTATGCCACACTTAACCCAACATACAATTTGAACTACGCAATGACGGCAACCGATCAAGTCGTGAAATCTGCCGGTTCACTAAACGGGCAAGGATTACTCATTAATGCGCAAGTCTCTTCAGTTACAGATTCAGCATACATTAGGGCTCAAACGTATTGGACAGGACCAAATATTTCCTTGAGAAATGCTGTGGATTTGCGAGTTCGAGTAAGTTCGAATCGTTATTGGAGAATTGATGGTGTAGGTGCTGCAACCGTTATTTTGTCCGGGTTCTACAACGCAAAAAAAGGCGAGAATGATTTTGGGTTGCTGAAATCTAGCGAAGATAGTATTGTAGTTTTATATCGTGAAAAGCCTGAAAACCCCTGGGAAATTTATAAAAACCCTATTATGAATATTGGTTTACTAACCGATTCTTTAGGTGGTTTTAGAATTGAGAATGGTGCACTTGGTGAGTATACGTTAGCAGAATACGATCCTTCATTTAATGAGTCCTTGTTTGATTTTATTGGAGAGGAATTATCTGAGTCTAAATCATACTTAGAAGTTTTTCCTAATCCTAGTAATGATTGGATTAGTATAAAAATCGCAGAAGGAGTTGAAGTACATATTACCATTTTGAATTCATATGGGGCAGAGGTGTGGTTATCTGATGTGGAATCAAATACAATGGAAATTGATGTTTCTAACTGGCCATCTGGAGTGTATTATATTTTAGGTTACGAAGGAAAGGACATAGGGTCAGTTAATGCTCCAAAACCTATTGATTACAAACGACTTATAGTTGAATAAATGCGAAAATTAGTATTTCTTTTATGTATTCCCATTATGGGAATTGCACAAGATTCCTACGAAAGACAACCTGAAATAGATGTTTTAAGCTATGCTGTGCAGATAGCGCTAAATGATTCTAATGATAGAATTACAGCAAAATCTGAAATAGAAGTTGTGTTGAATGGTGCAGTAGAACTCTTATTTTTAGACCTAATCAATGAGCGAGAAGGCAAAGGAATGCTGGTTCAAGGAGTGTTTTTTGAGGAAGAAGCGTTGAATTTTTCGCATAAAAATGATAGACTGACAATTGAACTGAATCAACGAATTAGAAATGATAGAGGGCTCCGACTTACAGTACTTTATGAAGGTGAGCCAACGGACGGCCTAATCATTTCAAAAAACAAATATGGTGATCGAACATTTTTTGGAGATAATTGGCCAAATCGGGCACACCATTGGTTTCCGTGTATTGATCATCCCTCAGATAAGGCTTCAATTGAGTTTGATGTAATTGCACCATCGCATTATCAAGTAATTTCTAATGGCGAAAAAGTGCTAAGTAAAAAACAGAATAATGGTTTTACTCGAACTATTTATTCGACCTCCCTTGTTTTACCGACAAAGGTCATGGTTATTGGAGTTGCCAAATTTTCAATTAATCTGTGCGAAGCGGGAAAACAAGTTACTCAATCTTCTGCTTATGTATATCCGCAAGAGGAGGAACAAGGTTTTAGTGATTATTGTTCCACAACCGATATTCTTGAATGGTTTGAAAATAAAATTGCTCCATATCCTTATGAAAAATTAGCCCATGTTCAGTCTAAAACGCGCTATGGAGGAATGGAAAATGCTGGTTGTATATTTTATCACGAGAATAGTATTGACGGCAAACAAGGGTCTAAGTATCTATTTGCGCATGAAATAGCTCACCAGTGGTTTGGTAATTCAGCTTCAGAAAAAGATTGGCATCACGTATGGCTGAGCGAGGGTTTTGCAACTTATTTAACAGAGGTTTATAAACAAGAAACAGCAGGTGAAATAGCTTTTAAGGAAGGAATGGAGCAGGCTAGAATTAAGGTGATTCGGTTTCAGAAAAAATATCCAGAAGCGAAGATCATTGATACGAGCATTACTAACCTCAATCAATTATTGAATCCTATGACGTATCAAAAGGCCGCTTGGATGCTTCATATGCTCCGCAATATAATTGGTGACGACGCATTTTGGAGAGGTATCAAGAGCTATTACGAAAAATATCAATATGGAAATGCTTTGAGCTCCGATTTTCAGATAGAAATGGAAAACGCGAGCAATAGAAATTTAGATATGTTTTTTGAAACTTGGCTGTATCAGCCTGGAATGGCAAAGGTAGAATCAACATTCAAGTACAAAAAGAAAAAGAGGCAATTAACGATAATATTAAAGCAACCAAAAAGTAACTGGTTCGTGATACCTATACAATTTGATTGGAGCTCTAAAGGTCCAATGGTTATGGATGCACCTAAAATGAAGATTACTTTTGAGGATATCGAAAGGGGAGAGTTGGAGTGGAAGTTTGATGCCAAGAGTAACGTCTTGAAATGGTAGAATAGTTTTGCATTCTTAAATAACTGTAAATATTAGTTAAGGTAACAATAGTCACCTTTGCTTTAAAATTATTATAACAACTTTGTTATCAAATTACTAGATATGAAAACAAATAGAATCGGTTTAGACAATCAGAAAAGTGAAGAGCTTGCAGATTTATTAGGAGACTTACTTGCTAATTATTCTACATTCTATCAAAACGTTAGAGGATATCATTGGAACATTAAAGGAGAAAAATTCTTTGAATTGCATTTGAAGTTTGAGGAATTGTACAACGATTTATTTATGAAAATTGATGAAGTTGCAGAGCGCGTGCTTACACTTGGTTTTGCACCGAATCATCAATTCACTGAATATTTCAAACAATCTGAAATTGCTGAAAGTAATGAAGTCACTAATGGAATTAAATCCGTTGAATCGATTCTTGATGCTTTTGAAATCTTATTAAAAAAACAGCGACATATATTGGATTTGTCGGGAGATATAAATGATGAAGGAACCAATGCTCAAATGAGTGATTATATAAGAGAGCAAGAAAAACTAGTTTGGATGTATTCAGCTTTTTTAAATCGTTAAGAAAGCGTTTAACCCAAAGTTAAAGTCAAAAAAAAACCCCGACTGGTTATACCAATCGGGGTTTTTTATGTTTTATAATACCAATTATTCCTCTATAACTTCAAAGCTAATAGTGGTATCAACACCTTTCTGGAATTTTACTTTCGCTTCGTATGTACCAATTTGTTTAATTGGTTCATTAATGATAGTAATATTCTTACGTTCAACAGCATAACCTAAAGCTTTAATTGCATCAGCAACTTGTAGGTTAGTAACTGAACCAAAGATTTTTCCATTCTCACCAACTTTAGCACCAATCTTAACTGTAATTGCAGCTAATTTCTCAGCAGCGACTTTAGCTTCTTTACGTACTTTTTCAATTTTGTGTGAGCGTTGTCTAAGGTTTTCTTCGTGTATTTTTTTAGCAGACACTGTCGCTAAAATTGCGCTACCTGTAGGAATTAAATAATTCCGACCGTAACCTGATTTCACTGAAACCATATCGTTAACTTCACCTAGTCCGTCAACGTTCTTTTTTAATATAATATCCATGGTAATTGTCCTTCTGAATTATTAATTACTTAAGTAAATCTCCTTTGTAAGGAAGAATAGCCAAATGACGAGCACGCTTTACAGCTGAAGCTACTTTTCTTTGGTATTTTAGAGAAGTTCCAGTAATTCTTCTTGGAAGTAATTTCCCTTGATCGTTTACAAATTTCATAAGGAAATCACCATCCTTATAATCGATATATTTAATTCTGCTTTTTCTAAATCGGCAAAATTTTTCTTTAGTAATTTCAATGTTGATAGGCGTTAAATACCTAATATCTCCTTGTTGTGCCATTATCTTTTTCTTTTTGGGTTAAAAATTAAGCTTTAGCATCCGCTTTCGGAGCAGCTTTTTTGCCTCTATTAATTCTGCTTTCAGCAAAAGCAATAGAGTGTTTGTCCATTCTAACGCTTAAAAATCGCATGATTTTTTCGTCGCGCTTCATGTCCAATTCTAGTTTTGCAATTTCTGCACCTTCCAACTCATACTCGAACAAGTGGTAAAAACCAGTTGTTTTTTTCTGAATTGGGTAAGCAAGCTTTCGCAAACCCCAATTGTCATTAAGAGTAATTTTAGCACCTAAGCCTTTTAAAGTGGCTTCATACTTTTTTACTGTTTCCTTTACCTGGTCATCAGATAAAACGGGAGTTAAAATGAAAACAGTTTCGTACCTATTAATCATAGTTTAAATGAATTTGTTTACTAATTTATTTTCTGAATCCTAGAATTCAGCCGGCAAAAGTACTCTTTTAAAGTAGGTTTTACAAGGGTTTTTGATTGTAAAATGCTCGATTTTTATGGTGTAATTAATAACTATTAAAGTTCAGTGTTTACGGGCAATTGTTCTGATTCAATTGAAAAATATAAACTGAATAACTTGTTGACAAATTAATACGCTATGAAATGAGGCTGGACAACACATTCGGTTAAATTTGTCAACTGCAGAGTCCTATGGAAAATTATGTCGTTTCAGCTAGAAAGTATCGCCCACAAACATTTGATGATGTAGTCGGACAAGCGTCCATTACCCGTACGTTAGAGAATGCGATCAAAAACAATCACTTAGCTCAGGCCTTTTTGTTTTGTGGTCCGAGAGGGGTAGGTAAAACTACTTGCGCTAGAATTTTGGCCAGAAATATTAATGAAGAAGTTGGAGTTTCAGCAGAAGAGGATTTTGCATTTAATATTTTCGAGCTGGATGCGGCCAGTAATAATTCTGTTGAGGATATTCGACACTTAATCGATCAAGTTCGAATTCCTCCACAAATTGGGAAGTACAAGGTATTTATAATTGATGAGGTTCACATGCTTTCTTCTCAAGCATTTAATACTTTTCTAAAGACGTTAGAAGAACCTCCTGCCCACGCTATCTTTATTCTTGCAACCACTGAGAAGCATAAGATACTTCCTACAATTCTCTCTCGTTGTCAAATTTTTGATTTTCGAAGAATTGAAATTCCAGACATTATTCTTCAACTGGAAAGTGTAGCTAAAAAAGAAAAAATTCAAGCAGATCATGACGCTTTGCATATCGTAGCTCAAAAAGCAGATGGTGCCATGCGAGATGCACTTTCAATATTTGATCAGTTAGTAAGCTTTTGCGGCAACAAGCTTACTTACAGTGATGTTATAGAGAACTTGAATGTTCTTGACTACGATTATTATTTCCGAATTACTGAGGCAATGGCTACAGCAGACATAGCTAAGTCTCTTGTTATTTTTGATGAAATTCTTGAAAAAGGATTTGATAGCCATCATTTTGTCAACGGTTTAGCCGATCATTTTAGAAATCTAATGGTGTGCAAAGATCCCCAGACAATTGAATTATTACAAGTGGGAAAAGCCATTAGTGATAAGTACAGAGACCAGAGTAAACTATTGGAGGTTGACATTTTGTTGTATGCTTTAAAAATAACAGCCAAATGTGATGTTCAATTTAAAATGAGTCAAAATAAACGGCTCTTAGTTGAGCTTTGCCTGATGCAACTGTGTTCTATTAAGGAAGCGGTTGAAAAAAAAAAGGCCTAGCTTATCTCATTCTTGAAGAAGAAGAGCTATTCGAAATCTTATTAAAACCCAATAATATTTCTTTAATTGAACCTCCTAAGGTTCAAACCGAATTGTCTGCAACCGCAACCTCAGATAACAGTAAGGAAAAGACTTCCAATCCAACCAATTCTGATTCAAAACCAGTATCGGTAAAGAAACGAGTTAAGATTGATGCAGGATTCCAATCTGGAATGATATCTATAAAAGGTTTTAAGAAAAAAACTGAACAAGAATCAGCTAAAAAAACGGAAGCCGAAGATTTAAAAGGAAAACCAACAACTGCTTTTAGCGAAGAAGATTTCGTTTCCGCTTGGAACAAATATATCGTCTTGCTTAAAGAAACGGGTAAATCCAGTTTCGCAAGTACAATGGAGGTTGGAGCACCTACATTGGATGGTGAAGACGTAATGGTAGAAATTGAAAATACTGTTCAGGAAAATGAGTTGAACACAGAAAAGGCCGAATTACTTGGGTTTCTAAGGTCCACATTAAACAACTATTCTATTCAGTTGAAATACAATAAGGTAGCAGTGAAAGAGCAAACTAATTACTACACGAACAGGGATCGATTTAATAGGCTAGTTGAATTAAACCCAACATTATTAGAGCTGAAAAAACGTTTTAATTTAGAGACGGATTATTAGCAAAACGGTTGATTAGTTACATAAATTGCCACATTAAAAAAGCCCTTCCGTCCTGATAGCTATCGGGATGGAAGGGCTTTAAAGCTCATTTTATAAAAGCGGTTTTAGCTTGCTTTCTTTCCAGCACAGCAACCTGAACCAGCTGCTTTTCCTTCACAACCTTTTTTGGTCGTTTCGGCTTTTTTATCTTTTTTAGATTTCTTTTTGTCGCCTTTTTTAGTTGCAAATTCAGTTGAAGTAGTTTCATTTGAATTCACACAGTTAAATGCAGATACAGTTGTATAACTGAATAAAGCTCCTGCCATTAAGGCTATTGTAAAATATTTTTTCATGATATTGATTTTAGTAACACCCAAATATACATTAGTTGCTAATTCAAAATAGGTATCATTTATTACATAAGGTTAAAATTAGATTTGATTGAGCAAACTGCAGATAACCTTAAAGGCAAATTTTTACATTTGCCAAATGTCAATTACGCTTATAATTATCGGTATTACGGCACTTGTGTCTTTTAACTGCTTCAGCAATAGATCCTTGTTTGATAAGCTGAAGTTTAATGCATATGCTATAGCACAGCAAAAACAATGGTACCGCCTTTTTAGCCATGCTTTGGTTCATGGAGATTGGATGCATCTGGGTGTGAACATGTTTGTACTATGGAGTTTTGGTTCTTCAGTAGAACGCTATTTTACAGCCTATTTCGGGTTCAAAGGAACGGTTCTTTTCATCATTCTTTACCTCGGAGGAGTCGCATTTGCGAGTGTTTCGGCATTGATAAAACACAAAGACAATTATTATTATAATTCAGTCGGTGCCTCTGGCGCAGTAGGTGCAGTTCTGTTTGCTAGTATACTATTGAATCCAATGAGTTCTATCTATTTGTTTTTTATACCTATTGGAATTCCTGCATTTATTTTTGGTCCTATGTACATTGCATACGAAGTGTATATGGCAAAAAGATCTAATGATAATATAGCACATGATGCTCATTATTGGGGAGCTGTATTTGGCTTTATCTTACCTATATTATTTGAACCTAAACTGTTTGTGGTTTTTCTAGAGCAAGTCTTTTAAAATATGAGAAAGATTATTTTTTTAGATCGAGATGGTGTTGTAAACGTTGAAAGAGGTGACTACACATGGAAGGTGGATGATTTTGAATTTACTCAAAACTTATTTGAAGCTTTGGGTAATTTCTCGGAAAAAGGATATTCATTTGTCATTATCACCAATCAAGGGGGAATCGCTAAAGGTTTGTATGGACATGAGGATGTTCTTCGATTGAATACCATTATAGCTAAAGAATTTGAAAATCATAATTTAGAATTACTTGACATTTATTATTCGCCTTACCATTCAGACTTTTCAAAGTCACTAAGTCGAAAACCTGATAGTCTTATGCTCGAAAAAGCAATTGATCGATACGGCATAGATGTTTCTAACAGTTATATGATTGGAGACAGTGAAAGAGATATTTTAGCAGCCCAAAAAGTTGGAGTAAAAGGAATATTGATTGCAGCGAATTCAAGTTTAACGCGTATATTAGATCAAATAAAATAGTGAAACTGTTATTACATAACGGAAAATTAATTTCAGAAAGCACCTTTAATGGGCTCAATCGTGGTATGTATTATGGCGATGGTTTTTTTGAAACCATTCGATTTATTAATGGCAATGTTCACTTAATTGATATTCATCAAAAGCGAATGGATATAGCATTTGTTGAACTCGGGCTCAAGAGAACGGCTTCTCTTTCAAGGTTAGAATTAACTAAAAGCTTTAGAAAATTAGCTGCGGCGAATGAACTGGATAATGGTAAAATTAGACTAACGATTTTCCGGAAATGGGGAGGGACTTTTATTCCGGAGAGTGATGATTGTGATTGGATTGCAGAGCTTAGTCCTATTAAAAACAGAGACTTTCAACTGAATCGAAAAGGCTTGCTTATTGACATTTATAAAAAAGAGAAAAAGTGGAGCGAATCTGCTAAATCTTTTAAATCTTTAAATGCATCATTTTATGTGAATGCTGGACGATTTGCTCGTGAAAAAAGAGTTGATGAAGCATTTGTGTTAAACGAGAAAAATGAAATTATTGAATCGTTGTATTCAAATATTTTCTATCAAAAAAAGGATCAACTATACACTCCACCAATCGAAGGTGGTGGTTTGCCGGGCATAATGAGGGCCTATGTAATTCATGTTTTGCAAAAGCAAGGAGTGGTGGTATTTGAAAAACCTCTTTTGGAAGATGAATTACACGAAGTTGATGAGTTGTTTTTGACAAATTCTATTCGAGGAATTCAATGGGTTGGAGGTTATAAAGCCAAACGATTTTACAGCAGGCACATCCGAGAATATTCCAATTATCTAAATAGAACGCTGTCAAAAGCACTTGCGATAAAATAGAAATAAACAAGCCTTTTTTCTGATTAAATAAATCCATCTAACCGACTACTTTTGCAGGCGCTTATGAAAACAAAAACACTTAAGAAAAACAAGGTGAATGTAGTAACCTTGGGTTGTTCCAAAAATATTTTTGACTCTGAAGTTTTGATGAGTCAATTGAAGGCCAACAAGTTCGATGTACAACACGAAAGCAATGATGGTGAAGCTTCTACGGTAATAATTAATACCTGTGGTTTTATCGATAATGCAAAACAAGAATCCATTGATACTATTCTTGGTTGGGCAGATGCCAAAAAGAACGGAGAAGTAGACAAGGTTATGGTAACCGGTTGTTTGAGTGAGCGTTATAAAGATGAGCTAGCTGGTGAAATACCAGAAGTTGATGCTTGGTTTGGAACTCGCGAATTGCCCCGCTTACTTAAAACTTTAAAAGCAGATTACAAACACGAATTAGTAGGAGAACGTTTATTAACGACTCCGTTGCATTACGCATATTTCAAAATAGCTGAAGGCTGCGACCGACCTTGCGCTTTTTGTGCAATTCCTTTAATGAGAGGAAAGCATGTTTCTACTCCAATGGATCAGCTGTTGAAAAACGCTAAGAATTTGGCTGCTGGCGGAACCAAAGAATTGATTCTTATTGCTCAAGACTTAACGTATTACGGATTAGATATTTATAAGAAGCGTAACTTGTCGGAGTTGATGTCAAGATTAGCTGAAATAGAAGGTATCGATTGGATTCGACTACAATATGCTTATCCCTCTGGTTTTCCAATGGATATACTGGATGCGATGAATGAAAACGATAATGTATGTAAGTATTTGGACATGCCATTGCAACACGCTAGTTCTAGTATGCTGAAATCAATGAAGCGCGGAATAAATCGAGAGAAAACAGATGCGTTAATAAAGAATATTCGAGAAAAGGTTCCTGGCATTGCGTTAAGAACCACTTTGATTACTGGATTCCCTGGAGAAACGGAAGCCGATTTTCAAGAAATGTTGGAATGGATTAAGGAAACTCGATTCGAAAGATTAGGTTGTTTCACTTATTCTCACGAAGAAAATACGAGTGCTCACGGTTTGGTTGATAATGTACCACCAGAAGTAAAACAAGATAGAGCCAATCAAATAATGGCTCTGCAGAGTGGAATTTCAATGGAATTGAATCAAGCTAAAGTTGGTAAAACTTACAAAGTCTTATTTGATAGAGTAGAAGGCGATTACTTTATTGGCAGAACGCAATACGATTCTCCTGAAGTGGATAACGAAGTATTAGTGCATAACAAGGATGGCTTTGCTAGAATTGGCGACTTTGCCAATGTAGAGGTAACTGATGCTGAGGAATTTGATCTGTTTGGAAAGATCGTTTAATTCTATTGCTGATAAGCTTTTTCAGTTCCCTAATTATGTCTGTTTAGGTCCAATTTCATTCCATTAAAGGGTTTTGTGTCTCCTTTGTTTTCTGGTCATTCTGAAATTTTTTTAGAAAATTCATGTAAACGATCTTATCTGAGATGCTGAAAATGAATTCAGTGCGACTCAGCAGTATCATTAGACCCCATTTTAATTAAACGACTTCTAAAAAGCGATTTACGTCCTCTACGTTATTGTAAAAATGAACGCCAACTCGAATGGTTCCTTCTCTGAACGTTACTACTGTGTTGTTCTTTTTTAAAACTTCATATTGCTCAGCAGTATAAGGCATGCAGAAAAATCCTGCACGGTTTTTTACTGAAAAATCGCCAATAATTTTTCTTTTCTTTTGATCCAACTCACTCAACAAGTACTGAAGTAATTCAGCATTTCGTTTTTCTATAGATTGAATGCC